>Ga0209367_1008944_pt1 | contig 13661 bp, 6 predicted proteins | sample WorMetLIZISLAND2_FD_187412 | JGI IMG/M metagenome (GOLD analysis project Ga0209367, IMG submission 187412) | Marine gutless worms symbiont microbial communities from Max Planck institute for Marine Microbiology, Germany - Olavius geniculatus... ... | reverse complement strand
GTCGTAAGACAACAGCATTAAACTAACTAAATATGTTAGTTAAAAAGTTTTATTTAGTATATTTGGACTAACTAAGTAAACTACATCATTATGACCTATTAATTCGTTCTTCGTTTTTGTAATCTCAAAAGTGCTTCATGCAGCTTTTGATGTGATTTTCAATGCACGTTTTTAAAATAAAAAACGTTGAGCAAAATTTTAAAAAACACGTTAAAAACGTGAAAAAACGTGGCAAGAATAAAAGACGTAAAAAACGTTTTTTTACATATATAACATGTTCCAAGCAGTGCCGCATTGGCCTAGTGCAAAAATAAATCATGCAGGTATATAGTACCGGTATACATATACAGCCATACAGTAGTATATAGATGACTAAAGATGCGACACAACAAGTCGGCAACAATTACGGCTACTGGCAAAGTTTTGCATGGAGTTACATTGTCAGAATTCTAGCAGCGGTCATTTAATGTACGGCAGGTCCACGTGTCATTCAGGGAAGCGGCAGTTCATCGTCGAACTGCGACTGACGGTGACCGGTGGTTGCCCATAGCAACGCGCTCTGCTGCAGCGACTTAATGCAGGTAAGCTTCTGCCACCATCGCTTTGTTCCACGCTGCAGTGCAACGTGCGACTCCCGATCAGCCTGCAACTGTACAGTGACTGAGTCCGAGTGGTCGTCGGCTTTTGTCGTCAGTCGTTGGCCGTCTCTGGCCACGGGGCGATGCTTCTTGAGGCACTTGAGGACGAGTAGGAAAAGTCCGAACAGTGTCGTGAGACCGAAGACGCTGAGGACGAAGACAATGCCGACACGATGTCGGTCCCACAGATCAGACGTCGCCGGAAGACGTTCTGCGCATATGCATCAACATTCAGCGTTCTATGAGACTAGAATTAATGACACTATAACTGCATGCTAATTACCGTGCAGTACAGAACAACTTAGAAATTTCGTACAACTAATATTGCAATGTCATCGTCGTTGCTTTTATAATGTTGTCGTATGCGGCCATCATTATATACTACCACCATCACGGCCATCGTCATCAAAATTAAGTACGCATCTATATAATTATAGAGGGCTAATATAGGCCTAACCTAAACTCGCTGTGCACACAAAACTGCATCCCAATTTTCTGATAAACACGGGCATTGTGCACAAGTAACTGCAAGTTACATACTGATGCCAAAAATATTACGATTACGTATTTTATTTCCGGGGTAGGGTGTAGCGTACGCAGCGTACACATTTTGTATAGCTACGCCACCGGAACCAACAATCAACATTACTCAGCGTCATCTGACTGGATACTGAAAGTGAAAGTGAAAGCGTTAAAAAAACTGCGCACTGCGCATGCATATTAATCTCTGATTCCCTGCAAGGTTACTATACGCCACTACACGGTGTTTCATAAAAGACCCCTTTTTGTTTTTTTCATAATTCACTCAAATGATGATCAACTTACACAAAATTTGTACCAGTTGTAGCTGAAGAAATACTAATTCAAAATATTGCAATAAAATATGGCAGTTGATTAAATATTCTTTGCTAGTCCTGACGTAATGCTGACGTCATAATGTGTCACGGGTACAAGTTGGATAGTCTCAACTAGTGCTGTCAGTTGCTACCCTGTTTCGACGGTGAGCTATTAATCTGGTTCGCTAATGAAAAATGTTTATTGTGTCAGCACTAAGCAACATGGGGACATGAAATCAGGCGTCTTGCGATCCAAAAATACAACCATTTTGCAACCTCGGTGTGCTAGTGCACTGTCTTGCTCGAACGTGTAAAAGTCCAGCTATTCCCAGACACGTAAATGCCATCGCTTTGCATGTTTTGTAACTGTAACTGTTCCTAAATTTTTCCCAAATAAGGGTTCTCAGGGTCCAGTTGTGCATTTTTGCACAAAAATTTTTTCCAAGAAGATTTTCTGACAGGTCGTAATTAGAGTACGGAGCAATTTCCCCTGCCCTTCTCTTGCCACGACGTCACTGACGAGTAGATTATGATCGAGTGCTCAAAATTTTAAATTTGTTCCTAATTTTTTTTCCAAATAAGGGGTTCTCAGCGTCGAGTTTTGCATTTTTGCACAAAATTTTTTCACAAGAAGATTTTCGGACAATTTTCCGACAGCCCATTAGACCCTAAATGAATATCGCAACTTACCATCGAAGCCGATTTCTGCAAACGACATCGTGCACTAGATGTAAAATAGTGACCAAGCAGAATAAGTTCAAGACCAGAATGAAGTCACGGCTACGAGCACAGCGTATATAGTAATAGTTGAAGCAAAATTATTTACTCAACTTCACCGTTGTATTCAGACGCAAGCCTGTGTACTAAGTCGTGTGATTAACGTTCGTACTGGCTAAGCTAAAAGCGTTCTGCGTCAGCAGGGCCAACAGCGAACAATATACCCATCGCATACCCACGTACCTCATTGTCACTTTAGCTTTCAAATAAATACGCAGGTCTAATATACGGCTGTAGGAGACGATGACGACAACAACAACAACAGCTGATTTATAGTGTATACACGCAAGCGATCTACATAGCTTTAAAGCAAAGCCCTTTAACTTTCAGGCCAATGATGTCATCGGCCCAGGCCTATATACACGTACGGCGCATTATAACGGGATTTCAGCATGGGAAACGACTGATCAGCATTATCAGAAATGAGAAACAGAAAGTATAGCAGCTGCTGCAGACGAAAGCTCAGCTGAGCTCGTGTAAACAACTCGTCAAGGACCTGATTGTGACCGAGAATGCACGTCCTACACGCGTTCTGCCTGCAACTGACTAGATCTGATTAGATTAATTAAGCCTACTCTGCGTACAAATAAACGGAACTAAGTCAGCGGCATACTCTTCTGGGCAAACTCTAAAGTAAATTACGTGCGACAACTAAAAATAAGTGGCGACACCTTTCAGCCGTCACGCGCCGGCTTTATATAAAGTGTTTGCATCATAAAAGTCGCAGATGACTAAGAATATTACAGTTAGTAACTGCAAGAACTTGCTTAAATTTATCAAAGATGTAGGCCTAGATTAGTTTCACTGCTTTACAGTGTTCTGTAAACCCACCCACTTGCAGTATTGTATAATGTAATTTATAGGGTGTTTACACGATCGAGCAAACATCGAGCTGGCTCAAGCAGGCCTATTGGAACCCCGCCCCCAGGCTCAAATGTAGGCCTAGGCTTAGGCTTTTAACCCACAGCTGATCACGTGTTATATAGGCCTTCCAATTACAACCCGCCCGCTCTTTTAATTAGCATGCTAATTACCATAAAACGTCGAGCTAGCTGCTCGATGTTTGCTCGATCGTGTAAACACTCTATTACTCACTGTATCGGTGCATTCATTTTCCAAAGGATTAATGGACTGTAATTTATAGTACCATTGTATACCCAAGAAACGTTTTCCTACGTAAAGATAGGCCTATAGTTAGTTCACATCAACATGCATATCTCCCACCCCTCAAACAGTTGCAGTTGCACTATCTGGAAAAGCGTTTTCTGAAAGTCCGCTCGATCCATTGCTTCATTATAGCCAGACACCCATACGCTATTGTCTGCTAAATCGCAGATCACGTCAGCTGATTTGCAGTAATGCAATAGGCTACTTCACTGCAGTGAGGCGACTACCTGGCACTCGCAGGGAGGTTATTGATCTGACGATCTGCATGGTGCATGCAAAAAGCATGAGCCTGCGAAATGCGAGCAAAACATGCAGGCAGGTGGGCCTACGTGTGCGCTGGTGCCAACTCGGCGCGCCCAGTAGACCTGTACGTACTGTACCGTGCTCAGTTGCTCGCGCTGCAGCAGCACCTTCCGTTACCTGCGAGAAGCCTATCAATGTTGACAAGGTAACGGGATCCATTCCGTGCATGCACGACCAGAGTCGAAGTCATAATAGCACTGATTATAGGCTACGGCGACCGGATTGTCAATTAGTCTGCTATAGATAGATGATGCTTGTCTGCGAATTTTTTTTTTGTAGCCGGTGGACTATAACAGTATAGATTCCACAGCGGTCTGCGGTATGTCGCTTTCGCTTGTTGACAAAATAATGTATTATTATTATCATCATCATCATTATCATTTTACATTATTTGGCAAAGTACAGCAACACGCAAATAATATAGGCCTTGGTTTAGACATAGGTCTACACTCTACACTGTGTCTCAAAAAAACATCCCGGACATTTTCCATTCTAACTTGAACAAAAATTATCAGATTCTCATAATTTTTGGTGTAAATATTTTTGACACAACTTGCCATCAAATGACCGTTCAGTTTTCACCTCACCCAATGTCTGCTTCTGCACTACCTGGGGAAAGCAGACAAAGCAAAATATGCGTCGAAAAAATGGGGAAAAAAACGTCGATAAATTCCGTCTCTCTTGATCTGTGCCCCCAAGAGCTAGTCGATTACAAGATTTGACTGTCGTGCAGCAGTATGTCTACCATAATGACATTAAGAAATGTTTATGAATTTAGTAAGCGACAGGTAAAGTCTGGATTAGTCTGGAGCATAACATTATCGATAATGCTGTCAATGAATGGAGAAATCGTCTCCATGCCTGTGATTTGCACAATTGGCCAACATTTCGATCAATTTTATTGCAGGCAGCTAAAAAACGATGCAGTTAGATAAAGTGTCAGTCAAAGTGTCAAAAGTGTGAACAAAATGTGCTCTTGCGCGTTAAAAAGCAATATTTTGTAAGTTTTGATTTCCCCAGATAGTGCAAAAACAAACGTCGGGTGAAATGGGAAACTACATAATGATTTGATGGCCAGTTGTCTCCGAAATATTTTTACCAAAAATTATTAAACACCCATAATCAGCCTTCAAGGTACAATCGAAAATGTTTGGAATGTTTTTTGAGACACAGTGTATGATAGCGGCAAGATAACAAGCCAGGAAACTGCACTAACAGCTAGGCCTATCAGTGGCGTAGCCAAAAATGCAAATTGGAGGGTCGCTTCTCTCATCCTGTTTCGTCTTGAGCGCTGTGAACTTTCCCAGCGGGGGTCTGGGACTGAGCCCCAGCCGAAATCCACGACTCGTAATTTGGTGCATTATAGCCTTAAAATAGGTCTATGCGATCTGGTGGCCATAATTTTAATTATTTCTTTGCGTAACAAAAATGAGATTGGGGCCTGGGCCGCCCCTGGACCTCACTCGTCTACGCCACTGACAAACTCTAAAAAATAACTCGGTCAGAAACTTGTATAAGCTCATAGCTGACATTAGCGGTAACAAATAATTCAAAGTAAAAATGAGAAATAGCGTATTCGTTCAAAAAACGTTTCCGGTCGCCAACTGTTTGTTGCAGAGAGACGGGCTGAGAGACAGGCAGAATTGAGAGTGATATAGATGTGTATGAAATAGGCTTGTGAGTCGTCGAGCACACTGATGCAGTCATCATAGCGCTTGACGAGTTTCACGATGAACGTTGAACAACGTACGGTGTCCGGCGGCCGACAGAGACTCCGAGATACCGGCCAGACCTCCGGATCAGGTAAACAAATTTACGTGTGACTTTTCTCAGCAAGCTGCACAATAATTAATTAACCTAATACTTACATTTTGTGACTTTTTTCTACTTCGTACAAATACATTATGGTTACGATAGTAGTTGCAGCAACTCAAATGTGAAGGTGTGCAGAAGTTACATTTAAACTGAAACACGGCGCGGTCTGAAGGGACAGAGACCCAGCCGATATAATCAATTTCGTGCAATTCTATATAACACTGCAGTAAATACAGTTTGCTTAAAATATGTTAGATAGACATACAAATCAATCAAGAACCCTGCAACCACAGAGATGACATAGGTCTACAGTAGATTCATGATACTGATGCTGCATGCAATTTATTTCATTTTTACATAAAAATCGGGGCAACATTTACTATGAACTGCAGTTTGCTGTAGAGCTGTCGCCACCGCGTGTTATTTTGTGTGTAGCTGTGGTGCTGTTGGAGATAGCGGTCGAGTCGTTGTCGATGGAACGCGACGACGACGACGACGACGCTAGCGGCATGTCCTACGTCCGTGCCGTCTGCGACTTCCGTCACCTTGTCCTGTCAGACTATCAGCAGTGCCTGACGAAAGTTCGCCGGACACTCGCCGAGCTGTACGGCTGCAGCTCCGTCCAACCGCTGAGCGGTGACGACGAGGCGGGGGCGGTCCTTCTGGAACTGCGTCAGCCGAGGTCTCGAGTCGTCGCTCTGCAGTGCGATCATACCAGCGGACACCTGGCCCGTGAACTGCAACGAGTGATCGTCACGCCTTCCACACGGGCAGCGCTCAGAGTGGCCGAACTGAACATCACCACCGACCTCAGAACTGTCAAAACTGCACCTTAGACATGTTTGCTGTTGCCATCGGTGATGTTAGCACGGCTGGGCACTGGCGTAGCCATAAGTAGGGCACTGGAGGCACGTACCCCCCTAAGACTAGGATCATACTTAGTTATTCAAAATAATGCCAAAAATGCATCGAAACACTTTAATTTTACCGTCCCAGGCTTTTCCACCTTTCCCCACACCTGACTTCCCCTTTCCTACATTCAGATCTTGGCTACGCCACTGCGGTTGGGCTGCAAGATGAATGGACATTAAAACATGAGTGGTTGTTGCAGCCAGTAGTTGGATTAGAACGTAAAAGTAGTCTACTTGTAGTTTTGTAAAAACTTTTCTTTGGAATACGTACCATCTTCAGCATGTTGAAGGCGCTGGCAAGGCACAGGTCATTTTAAGTGGGCCTATGAGTAACATGGTAAAAAGAATTTCACCTAACGAGCTGTCAGTGTTCGTAGAGAGTTCATACAATCAAAGATAAAAGACTAAGGTTATGTGTTCAGTTTAGTCCATTCATCATTTTCTGCACAATTTTTAATGATTATTAGAAATTAAAAAAATAATAATAACACATGTTGGAAGCCATAACAGTTGCGTATAATATGATTAATATATGATATAATAAAATAAAAACAAGCAGTCTATAGCCGTTGCTAGGGAGGGCCGACTGTTACTAAGATACGGCGACAAAATTAAAACCTTGCATCGAAAATTGCGGCAAAACCGCTGCACATATATGGGCATGGTTACTAACATACTACTCACAGCCTGTAGGATCGAACTCCTCGTCACCCTGTCCAACGGCTCTATCGCCGACCCTTTACGACTACGACTTGCCGTTTAGCCACAGTACCGCACGATTGCCATAGCAGAATGCGTAATGACCCTTCAAGGTCATCTGAAATCAATCATTTTTTGTGTCATCTGAAAGGCAATATGCAACTTTACTTAGTCTTTATTTCTCACCGTTTAGCCACAAATATATTCGTTACAAACGGACGGACAAAGGGACACACGGAATTAAAACCCGTGCCATATAAAGCAGACCGTCAAGCTTAGCAAAGCTTAACGGACGGCCCAACAATTAGATAAAATCAATAGTGCCATTAAATCCTGTAAATTATATGCATGATACCCTAACAACTTGAGAGTTGTGACTATTATTGTGCGATGCCGGCAACACCCAGTATGTAACTTCGTGATACCAGACGTGAGTGACTTAACGATACCAGTGACGCCGAGTTCACAGTGTATCGGGGTGCTACGATAATTATGATACAGTGCACTGCAGTTTGAATCACTATGCTATAGTCACAGTAAAGCAATTTTGTGTAGATATGTAGTGTTTACTGTTTGCACCTCAGCGTTCAGTTGAAACGGCGAAGAAAAGTACGGGTAGCCTACGGTCGTGCACTAGCTTAGTTCAATGGTACAGTAACTCTTGAACAGTTGGACGAATGTGCTAAAAGTGCGACTGAAAACACGGGATATGACAATGCGGTAAAAGACAGCAGGGGTGTACTACTGTTTTATATGCAGTTTCGGTATTGCGGTAGTATAAATTACCGCCATACCTGAAACGGTATCGTTATCGTGGTTCCAATTTCAGGTATCGCACAACACTAGTTGAGACCTGCTGATCACATATCTATGTTTTATGTTGATCTATGTTTTGTGTTTACTTTGTATGTGAGCGATATTACAGTGAACCTGGATGGCTTTGAGTAGAATTTGTTTTCGTACCGTTGGAAAATCGGTTTATAGTACATTAAATTGCAATTTTAGTCGTGTGTTATTATGGTCGGTTGTATGCAATGGAAATTTGTCTGATTCTGGTTCGTAGTTTTTGAAGTTCTTATTTTTTTCCGTTGACTCACTAGAACTATTTTTTGCTGTTATTTTTATGGTTTTTATTGCCTTTACAGTTGTGGTGTGACAGTGCAGCTAATGGTTAAATGGTTAAGTGCTATAGCTCTTGGCGCAATCGCATTTTTTCCGGAGAGCGTTTTCGCATAGTTGTTAATGTCAGTGTGAATGCTTCGATTGAAGGGTGTCGGTAAAATGCGTCTGGTGCGTCTGCGTCTAGTGCGTCTGGGCCGAATGGTATTTTGCGTTTAAATATGCGACTGAGAGCGGCAGCAAAAAGCGTCCAAACGGGTACAATGCATCTACACAATCTGTGTCTTGCCTAGCCTATGAACCCTACAAACAGCTGGCGTGACACTGTTTATCACTTCACGTATGGCGGCATGAATTAATTTGTACCTGATAAAAATTTCTTTTTTATTGAAAGTACCATACGCATTATTAAAAGTGTAGAGTATTTAAAAATAACAGTGTAAACTATGAATACGATGAGCGTTTTAACTCTTCCCTACATTGTTCTCTGAACACTCTGAACTATGCTGCATGTAGCCTAGTGACTGTCAGCAGCTGTAGTGTGTACAAATTTAATCAACCAGTGTTAATTACTATCGCTATTCTACACTTGAAGTTATTTTACGCTATCTCTGTTGACTGCAGTAACAGTCCATTGATGCATGCATATACATGTAGTTTAAAACTTAGAAGTTCATGAAAAGCAACTATCAAAAAGTAACCTAATTCATATATTTCACAATAAATTACTGCAACGAATACATTATAGCATCAAAATATTATTTCAGAATACAGTCTTTGTGGTCTTTGTGGTAATAATTACATCACATGATACAAATGTGCATATAAATACTCGTACATAATCAAAAATCGCATGAAAGTCCTGCACCAGGCCAGGACAATAGGCCGTCATTTCAGATGAAACGGGTAATATGCGTCTATTAGACGCACTATTTCGACGCAAAATACCCATCGACCCAGACGCACTAGATGCAGATGCACCAGATGCATTTTAAAGACACCCTCGATTGAAGGTCAGAGTTAGGGATAGGGTTAGGGTTAGGTTAGTGGTTACTGTTGTCATATATTAGACTGAGGCACCGGTCTAAAGTAGGATACCCTGATTTAAGCAATATGACATACCTCACTAGACTCATAATGAACATTTACATTCAATTTTGATGTTTTAATGGTGAACAGTGCAGTTATTTTAAAATTTATTTTTAAAATAATACAGAAGGATGAAAAGATCATTGCTGCTGTACAATTTAAAATTAAACTGTTTGTTTTTTTCTACTGGTCTAAACAGCTCACTGATTATATTTATACGGACATATACTGTAAACTGTCGAAATGCATTGGATAGACTCCGTGTTTATATGAACATTATCTTGTTGTGAAAATGTATTTATTGTGTATCAGTCAGGTGTGTTATTGTTGATGTTGGTTTTATATCAAAACCTGAAGTGTTAAAACTACACCACTATCTAAACATACAGTCAGCAAAGATGGCATGCCCTCACAAAGGGCCAGCATCCTGGATGTTTATGGTTAGGGACAGGGTTAGGGTTAGAGTTAGGTTAACCCAATGGTGACCTTTTGTTATGGCGGTTTGGAACTCAGTCAGCAGTAGAAAACTATAATTAATTAATTATAATTCGATGGTTACTTGGTTAGCGGTGCTATATCCATCACAGTAGAATAGCTTACAACACCTGACACAGAGGCCAAGAACCATATATACAGTCATCACTCATCATAGTACAGCCAACAGGTCTGATGCAGTATTTACCTACAATGTATGGCACGTGTGTCTTAAGGCTAGCCCCAGCCCTAAGCCTGACCTTATGCATAACCTTAACTGTATCTATAACATTGCTTAAATTCCCACTTTGATGTTCCCTGGTATTGATGGGACATCATTTTTGTTAGTGATCTTTTGTTTTGTGTTGCAGGAATTTCATGCTGGAATATTACGCCCAGCAATAGCAGATGTTACTGGAACAAAAAGAGAAAAGTTCCAAGAGCTCCACCCACAAAACCTTTGATTTTTACTTCAGGTTTGTTCAAGCATCTTTTTCAGGTTTTATGACTGCTTATTTTTCTGTTTTATAAAACTGAACTGTTGTAGGTCATGGTATATCTTGAAAACATAATGGCATTATTTTGTAAGTAGTTTGTGGATGTATAATGCTTTTACAATGAAGTTTATATGATCCAGTGCTGCATGTGTGCTAGGTGATTCCACAATGTATCTTGGGAAGATTGACTACAGTCAGCCGAAGTTAGGTTTTGAAGGATTACCAGAACTAGAAAGGTATGCTGACTATGCTATTCAGATAGTGTGCTGTTATTGTTTTGTGACTGCTGTAAATTTGTGACTGTGAAAACAGTGAGCAGTTTATAAGTGATTGGTACAAGGTGTGCATACCAGATATTCTAAAGTGCAGTTCTGCAGCGGTCACTAAGACTTGTGAGAAACACTGAGACCAGTCTGTACCCACAGATGCTCAGACACAGCAGCCTGGTTCTTGAGCTTGTGATGGTTAGGGATCTTGTATTTCCTGATCTAGTTGAACTTCTTGCCTTCTGATATTTTCTAAGCGATTGTATCCTTATGTACTGACTGTTTCTTGATATACTGAATGTTTAGTTTTGTGGTACATTTTGTATTTTGTACTTTTTCATAATTCTATTGTATATTTTTTGTAATTTCTGTGGTTTTTGAGTGATTGGTATTTTTGTATTTTTTGTGTACTCTCTGTATGATGTTGATAAATATTGCATTCAGGAGTCAGCGAATGCCATGCTCTGTTTTTTTTTGTTTGCACAACTTGTGTATTTAGTGAGTGATATAGATCAGGCACACAGAGCTTATTACAGAACTTTCTACCTATCAATAGTTTTGTTGTAGACATGTTACAGTTTGTGTACTTCTTGTATCTTGTAGCGCTGATGATGTGGTGAAAAAGTTATTCAGTCTTGAATACAGTACCAACGTAAGTTTTACTTTTCTTGGTGCTTTACTAGATCCAGTGGTTAACTTAAAATTTCAGTGACAAATGAATTGCAGTCATGTGCTTAGTTTGAAACTATCGTTACCGTGAACTGCTGATTTAGATATACAAAGCAAAGTTTTTTTCCCAACAGTTTACAAAAGCACTTGTGGTTGTAGTAGTCAGATATGAAAAATTGTTTTTGCACTGAACTAATACTGGTAGCTATAAACTCGTTTTAACTTTTTATGCATTAGACTAACAAATGTAATGGCTACGAGACTGACTTCAATAGAAGTTAGCGGTCTTTTGTGTTGTAGTCCGAAGTGATCGACAAGGTAATTGCGGATCTTACAGACAAGATCAAAAATCATCCTTTGGACATCAAATCTCTGGAATACAACAGTAAGCTAACTGCACAAGTTACTTGTATTATTATGGGATTGTGTGGCCATCATAATAGGGAGATTATTGGTCTTGTCTTTCTGTCCATCCAGCTTTTTGTAACTTTTTTATGTATGTACTATGCACACTTTTAATTAAAACAAATAGGTAAGCCTGTAGAATGGTACCGGCCTGCTATTCCGAAGGTCTGCTATTCCGAAGGTTTGCTATTCCGAAAGTCCATTGTGCAGATATGCACCACAGTGCTAGGGTTTGGATTAAGGTTAGGGTTAGAGTCAGCCTTAGGGTTAGGCTTAGGGTTAGTGGGAATAGTAGACTTTCAGAATAGCGGACCTTTGGAATAGCGGACTCGAATCCGTAGAATAACTAGAATCGTCTGTGGACGTTCAAAAGGTCAAGGATCAGGGTCAGTGTATGCTGGTACTATGTAGGCTGTTGGTGACGTGTATTTCTAGTTATAGTAAATTTGCTGCTGCTTTTCATGCTTATTGAAATTTCCTTTCATAGATACATGCCAATATTAGTCTGCTTTATGGAACCACGATAAAATCAGTGAATAAAAAACTTTAAATTAAATATGAAATAATATTACTATAGAGTAACTTTGAAAACCAATGCATGAAATATCCAGTAACCAGTCCTGTTATCCTTAGAGCAGGCTGTGAAATATGTGTAGTGGCATTGCAGAGGGATTTAAGAAAACTGAGATAAGTTTTTTTTTGACTTTGGAATTAAAAACTGCAGGAATGAATAACGGATGATGGATACTGTTAGAATGCTAAGTTGGTAATTTGTAGATTTTCAGTAGCAAAATTGGTGCAGTATTGCAATTATTGTAGCATTTGGAGATGTTGGGTGACATTGACATAATACTGCATATAATGTATGTCTGTTGCAGTTGCTGTTGCCACGGTGAATATACGCAACCAAATGAAGCACTGTCTGCAGTTCAGACATGTACGTTGATTGCTGCTACACTGAGGGTTGAGTTGCTTGCAGTTTTTGTGTTACTCATTTGTCAGTCGTTCTTTCCTGCATTGACACATGATTTTCCATCAAATGTGATTCTTCACTGTTTTAGTGAATGGCATACATGTGCATTCTAAACTATATAATAAATAAATAAATCCGTCTTGTTTGTCAGTAGGGCCCACCATTTTCTACGGGTCATGGAATTTTGAGCTGAGCTGCGGAATTTGTCATTTTCCATGGAATTTTGATATTTCCGTGGAATTTTACGGGATTTTGCAGAAATTGAGAAATGATAGATGATCAGTACGATCATTGGCTTCACAACGTAACTAAATGAACTAACTACACTGTGTCTCAAAAAAAACGTCCCAATTTGTAACTGTCCATATCTTTGACATTTATTAGCCGATTTGCGAAATTCTTTCACTGGCACACTCTTTGGACAATTTGCAATAAAGCAGTTATTAAATATCCCACCACACCATAACTGTGTCACTACACTACCTTGTGAAATATAAATGCAAGAAAAAAACTAGCAATACTAGGCAACAGGCATGTTGGAAGATGAAAGACACTTCAGACCAAAATCGCGACAAATGATCTGTACAATGCTGTGCTGTATTAGACCCGTCTTTGTGGATATCTGGCGTGTTATACTGTGTGTTTGTTTCTGGCCTTCGTGGTTTAGTAAGGCTTCCGGTTCATCCACAGTGGTCACGTTCTCTTCAGTACGTGCATGCTTCAATCTGCCGCTCTCATGCCTTTGTTCAGCGCTTCCTGTTGTCCGAATCTTTTTAGTAATGTGTCCCAGTCCTTCCCTGTTTCTGTTTATCTTTAGAAATTTTGCCAGTATTCTTTGCAAACTGCATTTTTTAAACTCATAAAAGTTCTTAGTTAAAGCCTTGTCCCCATTGCTAAATGCACGTTACATTACCGGTATAATGTCATTGCATAAAAAATTATTCTTTACAATAATATCATCTGCTTTTGTTTAGAAACACAAGGAATGTATCAAAAACTAAACATTATTAGATAGTAACATAA
>Ga0209367_1008942_pt1 | contig 13663 bp, 8 predicted proteins | sample WorMetLIZISLAND2_FD_187412 | JGI IMG/M metagenome (GOLD analysis project Ga0209367, IMG submission 187412) | Marine gutless worms symbiont microbial communities from Max Planck institute for Marine Microbiology, Germany - Olavius geniculatus... ... | reverse complement strand
AAACATGACGTAGATTTTTGCACAGAAAATCCAAATGAGTTAATCTGTTTCAATAATGAACTGAGTAATTGGTGTTAGAGCGCGCTCACCTCTGTCGCGTAAAACTGCGTCTCATGCCGTTCTTGGCGTTGAGTTCAAGTTGCATCGCGCGCCGTGACAACACCCTGATTACTACTACAGCTACGACAACAACGACAACAACAACAACTGCAACACTTATTACTACTGCGACTAACTTCTCGTCCCGGCTCGGTCTCATTCTTGCATCTTATGAAATGCCCAATTTCTCGATCGTGTCTCGATTTCGGCCTGAAAGGTTTCGTGCTTTATCCTTGACAACTTTACAACAACAACAGCTATTACTACTACCAGTACTAGTCTCTACTTTTCTATTGCAGTACTACCAGGGTGCGGCGTGACAAGAGCCTGATGGTGAGAGAGTAGGTCACTGTCATGATGACGAGTGGACCAAAGAACGCAGCCAACGAGCCATACACGAGGAAGTACGAGTTGAAGATGGCACATTGCAGATCGGCGCTTAGGATGTCTGTTGGACGATAAATGGTCAGCACAATAAGAGGACAGGCGATGAGAAAAGAAATGATCCACGATGCCACGATCTTGATTCCCACAATCGTCGGCGAACGACCGCGACTCTGTGAGAAACAGTCACAAGAAATCAGCAATTTATTTAAACGGTATAGATAAAAAAACGAAATAGCATGTAATACAACGGACGATTAAAACGTTCGTAACCTGACACAGTTAAACAAAACATAATACATCTTTTTGTCAGTTTTTTTAACAAAGTCTCTTATGCAATTCATCGTAGAAGTGTGCCCAGAAAAACGAAAATCACTTACAATTTTAACATAACAACCACAGACCTTCAAAACATAAAGTAAAATTTTACACTAACATAAATTATTTTGGTGTTACTAACGCAAAACTAAATAGAAATCCGTTGTTTTTGTTTAAATGACTGTCATTAATTTCAAAGTGCTGTCTCAAATTTGCGTTTCCGGCAGAACTTATTGGCCTTCGTCTTCAGTAACGCCGTTTCCAATTGATAAACAAACAAAATGTTGTCAAGAAAGACTGACGTTTAATCAGATTGCTCAGGATTGAAAATAATAAGCCATATACTGTGCTGAAAGATCAGCAACCAAAGTTCCGAAAGAAACTTGTAGGCCGTGAAATGCCTGCTAAACAAGATTGATACGACTGGATCTGCAGACCGCTGAATCCTGCAGTGGTCGACGTTCCACGTTAATTATTGTGTCGAAGAGCTAAGACATACGCGTTTTAGATTGGTGCAAAAATCAACGACCTTGGATGACCTTGAACGGCAGGTATGCGTTTCACTATGTGAGCCAGCCCCTGTAACCTTCTACTACAAGTAATACTACTGCTAATACTACTCTTACCTTGATCGGATCTCTGATGCCAGCGTAGCGGTCCATTGAAACAGTGCACATATGCATAATCGACGAAGTACACATCGTCACATAGTAATAGTATAGTAGTAGTGGTTGTAGTAGCAGTAATTGTTGTTGTTGTTGTTGTTGTAATAAATTACACATCGTCACATCCACGATCTGCCAGGCTGCGCACAGTCCTAGTCCGAACGGCCAGTAGCCTGCAGATACAGTTAACAGCCATTCGTCAAAATCGACACACAATTTAATAACATCACTCGCTACTGACAACACAGTACAGGAGTCTACTGTAAGTAAGCAAAAAATGTAGATCTTGCAATATAATTTATTTGACTCGACTCGACGGAAGCTAAAGGTGAAGTTTGTAGTTCTGCACGATTTTGGCCTTGATTTTTTGGCTTCAGCCAAATCTCTAGGGCAAAGCCAAAACCAAAATATTGCAAGGCCGAAGCCAAAAAAATATGGCATTGAGGTCAAAGCTGAAATTAAGGATTAACGTCACGGACAAACATGCAACAAGCTCTAGCACACGTCCACGACAAATCAAAGTACAGGGGAGCCGCGCTCATGTAATTATAAAATACGTATTTTATTTCGGAATCATTAGAATACCAGAGGGAAGAAAAACGTCAGCGGACAAATTTTCAAGAATGGGCAATAAAAATAAACACATAATGATAAATTATATCAAATTAACGCGTGGTCTGCATGCCAGCGGCAACTGTTAAAGACGACATGACACTTCATAAGAGACGAAGTGCGACACTCAACTTTGAATCGTGGTTACATCATACAGTAAAATAGGTTTTTTTTGTAACATTTCAAGTCTACATTTTACCGAGGCCTTACGGACGTACTTAACGTTAAGAATACTGCAGACAGACAGCACATCAGCCTATTTTTCAAACATCGCACCCCACATTTTCGCATAATTTCTCAGGAACTTGACAGTGCTGTCACACCGTGAAGTCAATCCTTCAGTTGCATATGCTCTGAAAATATAATTAGCACTCCAGTTTTATTTGTATGTAAATTTACAGGTTTTCTGTCTTATAAATGGTTTTAATGTAGGTTTTGGGGGTGTTTAATACCGGTTTTAGCGTTATTTGGTTGTCATCATAATAAACTACATTAGCGAACAGTAAGCCTTCATATTGGCCGGGAATATGACGTCACTCTGTCATCATCACCAACATCATCATTATCAGCAGCAGCAACAGCAGCAGCAAATTCATTCATCTTCAATCGTCTTTTACGTCACTTGGAAACCCACTTTCATTACTTGTGTTTGCTACAGTAACCGTGTCTGTATCACGTCAACAACGCCTCTTCATACTCCGGCAATAATGGCGTTATGCAAATGCCATTATTGAGCTTTTATCAGCCCACTAGGCGGAGGCTAGGCGCTGGTGCTGCTGCCCCGCCGCCGCTGGTGTTTTTGTACAAGTTTATTACTGTTTATTTCTTGTTTTCTAAAGTTTACGTTTTACGTGGTTATTTTATATCCATGTTGCCTGTTTGTTCATCTGCCTGTTTGCAAAATTACTCAACTAGTTGAAAATAAATTTTGAAACAAATTTTGCTAAACATTTTGGACAAGTGCTCAGCCACAAATCCATTGCCGTTAGAATCTTGTCATTAGTTTCGGCCTTGAGTCGCGTCAAACCCTGACCATGAAGCCAACGGTCTCAGGACCCTCGCGGAATATTAACAGTGATAGTATGTATAATATATGAGCAGTAGACTAATCGTAGCAATGGTAGTATAATAGTTGATCAAATCTTGTCATTGCGATTATCATTTGTTTATATGACAACAACGCAAACTGACAGAGGACTATCGTGGAACAAAACAAAATGCACGACATGCTTTAACGTAACCTATGTCATATTGAAATAAAATAAAAATTGTGGTTTAATAAACGGTCTTTGACCCTCGCGGAATAAAACAGCTTAAAGAAGTCGTTGTCAGTCGACGATCGCCGATTATCCGGCAATTTTCACGAGTTGCTCATCCAGGTTCGCTTTTAACCTTTTACAGTACATTTCACTGCTCCTGCTGCTGCTTCTGCCCACTCTTGTAATCGATAGCTCCATACAGCATCTTCCAGGCGTAATGCGGCACTTCACGGTAACTTACTACTGCAGAGGCTAAAATGCGACGTTTTGATTCGTGAGTTTTTCTTAGGTGGTCAACGCTTTGATCTTGATTGACGAAAATTCACGAGAGCCCATCGCTGAACTATGGCAGCTGACGTAAGCGTCTTAACGGCCAAAACGCAATGAAAAAAACGATGTCTATTCGTGCGTTTGTTACGTTGCGTAGGCTGTTAGACCCCTACCGCGTAACCTATTACTCTGTAAATTGTGTATTATTATCATTTTGTACGCCATTCATATAACGTTTAGGCCTACGCGATTGACACGTGAAATACAGACAACTTATTTACTTATTTACTTTCTTTCTTCAACCACGCTTTAAACGTAGTTCAAGTAAGTGAATAAATGAGTAAGTTGACAATATGTCTTGCTAGTAACAAATCGCGTGCTATAACTTGGCATATTGTGTGATGCTACAAGGCGAACAGTCTTTGTAATATCCGGTATGCCACCTAGCACGTCGCGTATAGTCGTCGTTGTAGGCGTACGCAAAGAAAATTGCTGTTCATCCTGTTATCAACTGAATGTCAGCATGAACAGATTTCAACGTATTTTTACTACAACAACTTCTACTACTATAAGGTTACTACTACTTGACGTTTTACACACCTTTTAGTTTTACAACGAACTGGTCACAGCCGCGAAAAAAAATCTTTGTAGAACTGTCCCAAACCGACCATAATTGCTTCAAGCTCATAGAAATTGCCAAATAATGTCTGCAGTTCTTTAGTTCTAAGCAGTTATGCATTTAGTGGACAATGCGTGAAATGCAAATATCTTTATCGTGCAACTACTCTCAGTCAAATCATCTTGGATATAGTTAGTTAGTTAATCTGCACATCTTGCACATGCAAGTTCAGTATCACCGCTGTACGTTTATCATGCGGCCATCGTCATAACAAGCCGCATTACCGGGCATGCCCGTCCGTCCGACCGCTCGTCTGTCTGTCGGTCTGTATGTCCCGTACGAGATCCTAACTGGAAAACAAAAAACATACGAAACCCAAAACTTGTGCAAACGTTTCTCAGGGCAGGAGTAACTTGTGTGCAGACGACCGCATAACGTGTTGGCACTGCGCCAACATATTTGGCAAGTTTTCGTTGCGTTTTTGTTTTGTTTTACTTTGTTTGTTGTACTACAGTAAATTTATAATATCTGAATACGCTACAATAAAGTCTGCATGTATGCTACAAAGCGACCGAAATGAACAAAATTGAACTGAGTTCAGTTTAGCTGCGTCTACACTTGCAATTAAAGGCAACTTACTTAAGTAGTTACTGACTGAGCGAACGAGCTTAAATAAACTAAAAGTATGTCACTGCGGTTCACTTGATTTCATTGTAGTACATTTTTAGCGCGTCTATGGCACGATGTGTTGTCTGTCCGTCTGTCCGTCCGTCCCTCTGTAACGAATGTACCCTGGATAACTGGTAGATCTTAGAAGAGAATGATTTTTACACGAATAATTAGCTGTGTTTCTTAAACCTAGGCATGGAAAATTTTAGCGATTTCATGATAGGGAAACATTTTTAAATTCGGGGTTGAATGAAACTGCTAGGAAAATGTGCGTTTTTAACAAAAATTTGCTATATCTCGCGGAAACAGTGAAAGATACGACCAAGGTTACTATTAATCATTAATAGGAAGTGGCATACGCCCTTTCAGATGGGATGAAAATCCCCGACCTTGAATGACCTTGAAAGTCAGTACTGCAACAGTTCCTGTACAAGCTGTAGCGAGTTTTCCCTAGCAACAGCTGGGCTTTTTTTGTGCGAAGTTTACTACACTAAACGAGTTCAGTTCAGTACGGTTCATTTACGTTGCTTTGTACAATGCCTTTAGAAATTATGAATGATAAAGGTAGTTACTAACCAATAAACTCCTGTACGATGCAGAACGGCATGACGACGAGAGACACACAAAGATCGGCCACGGCCAGCGAGACCAGAAAATAATTAGTGATGCTACGAGTAGTGATTGTCATTAGTGATGCTACGAAGTTTGCGTTCAATTCGGACAGCGACACAGACCAGCACGTTACCGGTTACACCAGCCGCTACTAGGGCTAATAGCAGAAGCACCTCCCAGCGTCGTTGATCAACTGCAGTTTCAGGCATCTCTGTGCCGCCTTCTAATAACTACAGTACTGATACATCCAGATTATATCATATCATCATCGTCATCCAATTTCTGTGTCTAGTTTCTATCTTCTTTTTGTTTAATCTTTTTACGTCTTTTTGTACTGTTTCCTGATCGCTAAATTTAAACATCTGCTGTTTCTAGACTCTTTGTTCGATTTATTTTACCATTGCTCGAATTTTATCTTTACTTCCTACCAATAATATCAGGCATTTCTGTGCCCGTCTGTGTTCTCAGTTCGTCGTCGCCAAACAGTACTTGGATGGTCGTATTTGATGCCCAAGGTAATGATGGCATGTTGAAGAACGAAGATGTCACTATTCATAAAAATTTTGCCATCTCTTTACCTGCAAAAACATTTAAAATGTGTTAAATATTGTCAACGATCTATGTACTCCTAGCCAGTCCTAACAGATACAGAAAAATCTCAACCAAAATCAAACATGAAGACAATCGAATAATCGTTTGCAGGCATAATAATTATTATTGCTATAATAGGCGACTTCACTTTTTGACTTAGACTTTCGCTGAGTCTTTTCGCTGAGCGAAAATTAAAGCTGAACGCTAAAGTCTGTACTTAGACCACAGTTCAACTAAACTTTGATCTAAAACTGACTTAACCGAGCACTTAACATACGCAAAACTGTTTGTTTCAGAGAAGCCCTACGTTTTGTCTACAAAACACAAGTCGACTAAAGCAGTTTTATCATCAGAAGCTCATAAATAAGTTTAGGCCTACTAAAGACAGCAGTTTAAGGTTTCTATTGCGAGAAAAATTGATCAAAGTTCGTGAGCTGTTGACAAGCGCACGGTTATGTCATGAGGCTATAATAAACCGTTTATTGTGTAAACCGTAAAATCGACAGATGTATAGTGAAGAAGTGAAATTTTCAAAAACTTATTTCAGCAAGTCCGAAACTTTTGTCTCGAGACAGACACTGCGGTTTCGAGCACCACTAAAAACGACAAACTCTAAATAAATAGACCTAATAAGAGTGTAAATACGCCTACATCGCGTAAGTCCACATCGCCATAGTTTCGATACTTCTCACTAACACGGCAATTAATATTGCCGCCTTTCTGTTGTACAAATCGTGAAGAAGAAACTATACTAACGGTTCTGGTGGACGTCGGCGAAGACAGGCACGCACTCGTCTGCAAATGACGTCACATACAGCTGCTGATTGCTCCAGCGCAATATAGACAGATCTATGCGTTCACTGCCAGTGCTTTTACCTACAAGAGGCAGAGGACGACTGAGCGCGCAGTGAGCAGAAGACGCATCTGATCCGTGAACAAAATGGCTGAGTCAGTGAGTGATTAAGTTGTAGATGCATTAATAACTAGAACAGAAGAAGGAAGAAATTGTCTGAAAAGCACTTGCGATTCTCAAAACTGCGTGTATATTAGTAGTATAAGAGTATAAGTAATGAGTGAGTGAGTTAGTGAGTCAGTATGGAGCATTACGTCTTGCTCAACACATTAAGGCAGGTCATTTCGGAGACCGGTGTCTTTCGAGGCAATCTTTTGCACCGGTATGGCTATCTCAGCCTGGCCATCCCTAGGTGGGTAGGCGCAGCAAGTGAGTGAAAAGTGAATGAATGAATAAGTAAGCAAATAGTTGTACGTTTCGCTCAACACACTAAGGGCAATTTCGGAAACCGGTGTCTTTAGAGACAATCACCTGCAGCGATGTTGACTAAATTGTTAACTCAGCTTAGCCATCTCTTTATGGGTAGGTGCAACGAGTGAGTGGGTGAGTAAGTGGGTAGAGTTTTATCGGTTTTCTGGACACATTACAGACCATTTTGGAGACGAGTTTTTTCACAGGCAGTCACTAGCTCTTGTACTGACGACAAGAAACACTGACGCATCTGATACGAGAAGTGGAGCGCTCGCGCATTAACAGCCATGCCGCCGCCAGCCAGTACTCATTATGTCCACAAAAGGATGGCCAGACTGAGTTGACCTGGGTGACGCTCGGCGCTCGCGCATTAAAAGCGATGTCGCCGCGGCCACTCATGGTCGTCTAAGCCAGTGAAAAAAACCGCTACAAAAATTAGGGATCTTCTTTAAAACAGAAAAATACAAAAAAAATAATTTTAAAAAACGAATAAGACCGGCCACACTAAAATAATAATTATTATTGACAATAATACATTCGAAGAAACAAAAGTGTTTACGCGCGAAAGCAACTACTGCTTTAGCCATCGCAATTCTGTCTGTCCGTCTGTTCGGCTGTCCGTCAAACAGGTGGATCAGTCAAAAAGGGTGCAAGTTAGAATCACCAAATCTTCACCGTCGGCTGCCTCTAGTTTCAGGAACGGTAAAGCTTTTCCATAAATTGAAAGGGCGTCACCCCGAACGAGGGCGCTAAATGAGATGGGGTAGGAAAAATGTGCATTAATTTTAATTAAGTCGTTGTGTCTTAATAAGGGTGTGAGACAGGACCCAGCCCTCCTATGCCCAAGGAGGAGGTCAAAACGACCCCCTTCTGCGGTTTTTAATTATTTTTGTCCTGCGCCGATACCACCAATATATTTTGTGTATTTTTTCTAAGCATTAAAGGCATTTTTGACATATTACACACTACCTTACCCTTGACAGGTCAGGTTTTCTAGGTCCTGGAATATGTCGGATAATACCGATAAATTAGCTCTCCGGTATTGCTATTGATGCTGAACAATATAATTAACGACATTTTTCCGTTTTCGTGTTTATTTGTTGTTGATCTGAATAGTTAATGCGTTTCTGCAACAAAAAAACTTCAAATATTTTTATACTTTAGACAGGAGACAAAAACGGTTGATTTCAACCTTATGCGCTATATAAATTAATGTTTTACTTACTTACTTACTTACTTTCATACAAAAATTTTATAGCAGACAGTTTTGATGTTCTCTTTTAAAATCCATTCAAGTTTTGTATAAAATGCCGCAAAATATCAAGCAAATTGCGACTATTGTTAGACGGGGTCGAATCAACCCCGTCTTAGGCTAAAAAGGCTGCCGAAAAAAAACTTACGCATAGAAGCGCTAGGTTACTATTAATCACTAATAGGAAGTGGTACACTGGCTCTCGATTGCCACCGAATTCAATGACCTTGGATGACCGTGAACGCCAAAATAGGGGATCTTTATGGATTTTTGACGATTTAGGGCTGCGAGACACATTTCAAGAGCGAATTGCGCCGAAATCAATTGAAATAGACATAGAAAAGCTGCATATGAAATTTCTAGCATTAAACGTAGATTTCAATGGTCTAAATCTCGATTTTCTAAGTTCAAGGAAACCTGCACACGAGGTCATCAAAAAGCGGTACCCCGTAAAAGTCGTTATTTTACCGTTGTTGGCCAGTATTTCGTGAAAACGGTTGCAGATAGGCATGGGCATGCTGTCTATCACAACAAGCACTAGTGACGAGCTTCTAAGTCGTATCAACATCGATGACTTTGAAAGACCCCGAAATTCCAAAATAAGGTTTTTTATTGATATTTGCGATCTTCAGCTGCAGCGCACACTCCAAAAATAAACTGCGACAAAATGGCTCGAGATAGACTGACCGTTTGCGAACAGGAACTGCTATAGGTTTACGCGCGTCTCGTGAGCATTTGCTCAATTTTTTTGTATTCATTTTTGTATTTATTTTGTATTTATTGTATCAATTTTTGGTATTTATTTGCTGTACAAAAATGACTTGATAATTTTTTATACAATATTATAGTACATAATAAAATGCTTACCTGCGTAGTAGGCTACATTATACAGGCATTAGTGCGTATAAATCACGACCATTATATCAATTTTCTCTCTGGTTTACTACCGAATGCGAAGTCCTAAATTATACCGACTTTCCACTCAAATGGCAAAAAGCTTACTTTTTTCGATGAAGCGTTTTTTCTGCTCCAAGATATATTTGGTGTTACTGTTTATCTAATCTTTTCTACGTCTCACCGGTGCCCAAAGAGACACACTAAGGGCAGTGTTGCTATTCCCCACTGCTTCACGTGGTGGCCAACTCGCAGCGCCTTAGCCATATCGTTTCCCAGGTATGCCGAACTATGCCCTATGTCTCCATGGTGACTGACGCAGTAGCTGACCGCATATAGCAGTATTTTCAACTTAAAAAATTTTAATGAATATTAAAAAGACACGTTACCTACTGAATTGCAAAGATTGTCAAAAAATTACAAAAATGTACAATACTTAATCCTTTATATGCATAAAACATTTCTACTTGCATTGTAAAACAGCTAGGCCTAAAGGCAAATTCAGACTGCTGTGTTGACCGTGTGACAAATTGTATACATGTGCAACTAGCCGAGTGCTGACATTATAGCCTATGCGGCCGTCCGACTACAGCTAAGCAACTCCGACTCAAAATCAACGATAAAACTGGCCTCTTAAACTTTTACACTAGAAATCAGAACATTGATTACTTAATTTGTTTTTTTATAGGTTTACGATTTTTTTTGGATTGTGAAGCCCGTAGGAACAAATATATTGACGGATGGAAGCAATCACACTGTGGTTTAGGTTTACTGAAACGATCGCATAAATATCAATAAATAGTGGACAATAATCCAATCCGTGTGCGAAAATTAATAAGTAAGTAAGTTACTGTCGCACATGATACTTTGTATTCAAGTACACATAAGTTACAAAAATAAGTACAGACATTTATCCTTTTTGCAAAAATTTCTGAAATAAATTTACGCCTAAGATACAGTTCAGTCTCTATAGTTCTATCTATTACATGGCTTTGTACTTCGAGAATTGGCAAGACAAATCAGACGAAAATACTATCAGCTACAAAAAAGTTGAACTTCAAAATCGCACATGATACATTGTATTTGAATATAGCAACAGAAGGTACTGCAATAAAGACGGACATCCACCTTTCCTGAAAAAAATGACTTAGCAAAAAATTCGGCGTTTGCTTCAAGTTAGTAGGCCTACCAACGGCTAGCAGACAGCTTTACGTTTAGCGATTCAACGAGAGATTAGTTAATGTCGAGACCACTACGCTACGCTAGCAAGTAGCTGAGCTAACTACACTTGTAGCAACGTTGTTCGTGTGCTCGCGTGATTTCCGTAACCAAAAAAACGCAATGTATTGAACTGAAGACTTTCACCAGTTGTAGAGCTAACATATTCGGTGCAAAAAGCGGCCCTACGTCCAAACCAGTAACGGCATTAAAGCCGCTAGGAATGCTGTAGCCACGGCCACAGTGGACATTAGTGGGGCGGCGCTCTTGACAGAAGAAGGCGGTTTCACTAAACGGCCGAGAAACACGATGGACTTGGTGGCTTTGTGTTGGATGAAGAAGAGAAATGGACGATCGGCGCGGAAGTTGAAGACGAGGGGCCTTGATTTCGTCATACTGATGACTGCAGTAGCAGCAGCAGCTTCCGTACCTTCTTCGTTTACCTCGACCACTGCCTGGTGGACCACCTTCGATACAAACAGATCCATTGTTCCGTCTATTCCGGACAAATCGGCATCGCCAGTGAAAACATCTCTCATTCCCATGCGTTCCAGCATCTTGGCCAAACTCAGCCTCTCATCCAGTTTGAACCTGGGCAGCCACAGCTTTACCTTGCTCGGCCGCATCGAAAATTTTTCTTCGACATTCACAAGGTCGGCGGAGGTCAACTTATCCTCAAGCTGGGAAAGGTTTGACCCTTGCTCCGGCAGCAGGATAAACATGCTCACGTTTTTTCCGGCGTAGGGTAATTCGATCGCTTGACAGCGAAGTTCGGAATTATGTCCGTGAAGAAACTGTTCTATCGTATACATCAGCTGCACCTGAACGTATTCGTTGGGAGAAATGTGGAAATCTTCGTTCTTCGTGAAACTGGTGTTAAACTTTTCCAGCCAGTCGCCCTTGAAGTAGACCGCATTGGCGATGACAAGGCGAGTTGAGCTGTCAACATCGAGCGGTGCAAGAAGCTTCTTGATTTTGTCGACCGTTTTCTCCGCGATCCACTGGTTGATGATCTCTACCGCTCCACGACTGTCAGTTCTGACACAGACACCACAACAACCATTCTATGGGAACAAATGCAGTGTAAAGCAGAGACCAAGCTAATTTGGTAATGGGCGAAATCGCTACTTTTCTATTCGCCAAATGACAGCATAACGATTTAGGCACAGATTGCTGCAAAATTTTCCCTTTTCCTACCAGGGTGGCGACCTTATATAACACAATGTGTCAATGGTTTCAAGTCTCTCCACAAGTGTACCTGTCAAATGTCATCTAAATCCGTTGTATGCTTAAAGTAGGGTGGATGAACGTGACAGACGACAGACCACGCTACGGAAAAATGTTTTACTGCAGAGTTGTCAGTGATGTCTCATGTAAGTCGTTATAGCAGATGAGTACGGTTATTTAATAAGTTGACAAATTCATCAAAATGCAATGTCTTTATTGTTTTTTGTTGAAGTTTAGGCAACCGCTGCTGCCTTCGTCGGAACAACTGTCCACCAGGTGTCGTCATGGCGGACAATAAGTACTCATAGATGTGAAAAAGTTGGACTTACTGTTCGCCACAAAAACACCTGGTGGACAGTCGTTCCGACGAAGGCAACAGCGGTTGCCAAAACGTCAACAAAAAACAATAAAGACAAAGGTTGTATTTTGATGAATTTGTCAACTTATTAAGTTTGCGTATCAACCTATGAGTCTATTCAAAGAGTACGTGAGTATCGGCAAGTAGCATGCAGTGCTTAAATTGTAGAAAAAAGTGGGAGAACACTAACAAGCGAGCCAGCGCCCCATATCGAGACGCCAAAAACGTTGAGGAGATCGAAAATTTGAGAGAAGGTGTCCTTTTCCCCAGCCGACTAGAGGATCTGGGGAGCAGCGTAAGCTTTTCCAGCAGGGCCTGGGGCAGTGCCCCAGCCGAGATTAAATTTAGTGTATCTTAGCCATATAATCTGGTATCTGGCGACAATGGCTTTTAGGAAAATAATGACAGGAAATAGTGACAGAAATGTTCAAACAAACAAATTACTTCTCCAGGTCACACAGAAGTGGGAGAACGCCGTTCCCTTTGAAAAATGTGAAAGAACGACGTTCCCCCGCATTCCCTCTTAATCTAAGCATTGGGCAGGTAGATTCTGTCAGCGCAGCTACCTGAAATCAACCGGTGCGAGCTCAACGTCATAATGCTCGTGTACGGCAGACAGAAACTCCTCGAGGAATGCGTACGTCTTCTCGCCAAACAGTCGGTTTGCCATGTACAACTTGTACTGATCTTGTGTCTGGTTGAGTGAGGACAGGATGTTACCGAATGCCCGGTGAACTATCTGATCGTTTTGCACGTCGTTGAAATGCAGCACTTGCCTCATCTGTGTGCGGGTCTGCGCTCTGGCTCCGAGGTACGTCATCGCCAAGGCAACGCTGATGCTGAAAGGTGACATGAAGATGTTCTGAGACCGGGCTGCTGCTGCTGACTCGGCTTGACGCTTGTACAGATCCCAGGCAAACGCCGTGTTTGCTTCAGACAACGACTCAACGCCTTGATCCGCAGAACTTGCATCGACACTGCCTACTGCAGCGGTTATTGCCATCGTAACAATCACTACCAGGACCCAGTAACGGAAAGATTCAGCAATTCGGCGTCCCACTGTAGATGAAAATAGCTGTTTCTCCGACATGACTGTAGACTTCGCTTATAGTCACTTTCGACCAAATTAATCAATTTTGTTCTTGCGTACACGCATACACATCCTGCCAGCAGTACTGTTTGTAAAAACACTGTCTGTGCATACAGCTGCTGCTGCTGACTAGGGCTGCCGTTATCGGGTAATTCGCTACCCGGGTACCCGTCGGGTAGTAAGTAAGTAAGTCAGTAAGTAAGTATGACACTGTTGTACAGGGGGAGGTAGGCCTATAGGCCTATTCTAACTTTTTCATTTA
>Ga0209367_1008938_pt1 | contig 13667 bp, 9 predicted proteins | sample WorMetLIZISLAND2_FD_187412 | JGI IMG/M metagenome (GOLD analysis project Ga0209367, IMG submission 187412) | Marine gutless worms symbiont microbial communities from Max Planck institute for Marine Microbiology, Germany - Olavius geniculatus... ... | reverse complement strand
GGATGGTTCAAACAAAAAGAGGACGGCCTCACCGAGAATGGTCAGATGACATTGAGCAGTGGTGTGGGGCAACCCTGCAGGAGTTAAGCCACGCTGCCCTAGATAGGCAGCGGTGGGCAGGGCAACGATAGTAACAATGGCGTCAGACACCAACGGGCATTGAGCCCAAGGTTGTCGATGATGACGATGAAGATTACTTGCGAACAAGAACTGCTATAAGCTCTCGCGCGTCTCATGAGCATTAGCTCAGATTTCTTGTTGACATCTAGGCCCACATATTTTCAGTATAGAATATAGAATACACACGACAACAAAGCGAAAGCATGGGTTCCCTATTAATCAATTAGAACCTACAATCACAGCGTCGCTGAGACATCCACGCCATACCGTTGAGATTTGGCAGTGGAAGGCGCGACGAGGCTAAGCACTGCAGCTGCAGCGCAGGCTGAGGGCTAGTTTATAGCCGAGTTTGCCGTGCAGTTGGTGGGTGCGTGGATGCTGCAGCTTCTACTCAGCACGCACTGCGCGCCGCCAGTCAGTCCTCAGTCAGTCGGGCGCCGTGCAGCAGCCCAGTGAGCACCAGCTGTCTGCTGTCGACGCTTCAAGAGTTCTGTGTTTACGTGATTTCGCCAGGGAGCTTGAAGTGAGTAAAGCCGTGGTAAAGCGCGATGAAGACGACACGCACGGTTGTTCACGGTCCGGGCGGCTCGACTACTGTCACCGAGTACACCTCTTACAGCAGCGGCGGCGGAGGCGCTGATGACTTCGGCCAGTTCCCTGACGGCTTCGGATCATCCGGAGGACACCGCATCCAGACCGACATAGGTGGTGGCGGTAGACGGTCCAAGTCCGGCTGGGGCACAAGACACGGCGGCAGCGAACCCAAGCGTCCGTCTGGACCACCCATGAAGCTGGAGGGCAAGACCTACGACGAGATCAAAGCGCAGTGTCAGAGGGAGAACCGACTGTTTGAAGACCCGGATTTTCCACCCAACGATTCGTCCGTCTTTCCGAGCAAACGTCCACCGCGTCCGTTCGAGTGGAAAAGACCTGGAGTGAGTAATGTCGACAGTTTCCGCATACTTAACTGCGACTTGCATGCATGCAAAAGCCAAAAAAAATCCGTAACAATTCAAAGCCAGTCTACAGCTGTAGGCCTAGTTCAACTTCTGACAAACTTTGTTTTTGCAGTAATTTTTTTACTATCTGACCTGAACATTTACGACCAGTATTCACAAGTAATTTAACATGGATAGGCCTACATGACATACATGTAGCCTATGATCTGTAAATAAGGTTGATTTCAAAGATACGGTAAAGTGTACTGTGAAGTAAGTGAGTGAGTAGAGTTTAACGTCCCACCCGACACAGTGTAGGTCATTTCGGGGACGGCCTTTCCAGACAAATAGCCTACACAGACACATAATACTGGAACAGTAACTTTAACCTTTACAACAATGGAACACAAAGTTTAACCTTTACAGACAAGAAATTTGAGCTAATGCTCACGAGACGCGCGAAAGCTAATAGCAGTTCCGGTTCAGTAGTTTAGCTAAAAATTGGGGTGCTCACGCTAAGTTAATATACAAATACCAAATTCTCTATCTGGATCGCATAACGATAGTTCCCTGGCGCCATCTCGTGAATGATATAGGCTTGTGTCACAGCCCGAAATCGCCAAAAAATCCATAAAATCCTCTATTTTGGCGTTCAGGGTCATTCAAGGTCATTGAATTTGGCGCCAATCGAGAGCCAGTATACGACTTCCTATTAGTGATTAATAGTAACTGAGGCCTATCTCGCACCTTTACTGAGATATAGCGACTTATTGACCAAAAATTCCTAATTTTGCCTACCCCCCTCTCACTTAGCGCCCTCGTTCGGGGTGACCCCCTTCGAATTTATGGAAAAGCTTTACGGTTCCTGAAACTAGAGTCTTCCAGGCAGCCGACGGTGAAGGTTTGGTGATCCTATTTTGCACCGTTTTTGACTGATCCATCTGTGTGACGGACAGACGGACGGACAGACAGAATTGCGATGGCTAAGACGCGCTGCAAGCAGTAGCTGCTTTCGCGCGTAAAAAACCTAATGTGGAACACAAAACACAGAAATGACCTAAAGCTAAAATTGTAAGAACTTGCCGTTATTATTGTGCATATTGAACTATAATGGCAGTTTTAATAATCTTCCCTGTTATCCTCCAGACAGTCATCAATTTCATAATGCTGTCTAAGCAATTAGGCTAGTGCATTGTCAATGATGCAAATCGGGTCGAGACAGGATTAGCTATATACAAAGGACGAGGAGTGACAGCGGTGGCATATAGAATAGAGATAAGCCTAAGTTGATGTGCATATAAGGTAGGTTGAGCGGTTGTGAGAACTTTGTACGTATTTATTAACAGAGTGTCAATATTTGCCATTCATCTCGAGGGCACTTTAGTGCGCTTTTGAGAAGGCCTGCCCTTCAATAAACACTGTAAAGGCGAGGCCTAAACAGTCTGCGTCTAAAGTAGTCGACTCGAAACGATCAGGTTTAATTCACCGAGACCCTGACAGAATCAGAATCGTCCGTGAGGAATATTTAGATTGCTGACAGCTGTGTTGCTGAGCAAAGGTTCAAGTCCGACGTAGCACTTCTGCAGGGTCAAGCATTTATTGCGGCATTTGTTGCTAGCGCTTTAAATATCTGTTATTTGCAACAGAAAAGAGAAAATTGAATCACGTTATGTACTACCAGCCATCTTGGACTATTTCCTGCTATTGGCGCAAAAGCGCATTCGGGCGCTTTAGAAGCCTCATCGCACCAGCTGGACTCGAGCCTGCGACTGATGCCAGGAAGGATGCATGAGTTTGACTGGATGTAACAACTGCTGCTTTTATGCCCTCACTACGTTAGCATGGAGCATTCAGTACATACTTTTGAAGTTTTGACTGACACTCTGCAGGGTCATATATACAGGGTGGGCCAAAAAAACTGGCACCATTTTTGTACGTTTTATAACTTCACCAATATTAACCGATTTTCAAAATTCTTTTGCTGTTAGAATCAGGAGAAAAGTTGTAATAACACTGTCACTGTCGATCCTACCACACCTCAAGTCAGTGTGTCGCTACACTACCTTGTGAAATGTAGGTGTCTTAAAAGCAACGATTAAAAACAAGACGACTTCTGTAACAGCACATTTTAAGAAATTAACAACAGTAAACAACGTGTTTGATCACTGACGTCTCAATTATTGTCTAAAGCAACTGTCACATCCTGCTATTTTACGTCAAATGTTCAATATGTCCGCTTTGCTGCTGGACGACGCACTCAAGCCGGCGACGCCACTGAACAACGGCGCGATCAGCGAAACGCTGCGACAGTTTGCCGCTTTCTCATAGTCACAAAATTCTTTGTAAACAAAACTTTCCAAAAATACTGACTAAATGCCAATAACGTCAGTGATGATGACACTATACACAGGCAATGTACAAGTAAGCAAAACGTTTTATAAAGCAGGTATTGGGCTTGAAGACAACGCCGTATCGTGATGTTTTCATAAGACACAAAGTAGTGTAGCGACACATTTCAGGTGTGGTGGGATCTAAAGTAATAGTGTTATTACAAATTGTCTGTGGATTCTGACAGTGCAGAATATTGGAAATCGGTTAGGCCTAATATTTGGCGAAGTTATAAGGCATATACAAAATGGTGCCAGTTTTTTGGCCCACCCTGCATAGCGCTGTATATGTGGGGTGTAGCGTGTGTAAAACAGTTGGGCTATTCAGCACAGTTTTCTGCAACAAGATACATATTACACACACTCAAGAGTTAAATACACTTTGGCGCTACATTAATTATAGTCCAGGGATGGGTCAAGTATTAGGACATAAACGCTAAGCGTGGCGTAAAAAAAACAACTTGAAAATTGGAAGCTTTGGGAAAACAGAAACTTCTGTCGATGCGGATGGCCGCCTAAATTTAATTTAGTGGCAATGGACTTGTGCAGTATTGCAAAATTTGCATGTGCTTTTTTCACTGACCCACTGACCGAGTTACGGTTGCCTTTCTTTGTGACGTTATGAAACATCTCGCAACCACAGCATAAATTCTTCTGAGACTGATTAGCAGTTTCGCTGCGAGGACAAGGCGTCGGCTTTAGCGTATGTTTTCAAGTGCTGTCACCGCGTCGACATTGCGTGGTTAGATGCTATATTACTTATTATGTCTGCACGCTTATTGTTAAAAAGTCGTCCGTGGACGATGTATCGGTGCTCCATCTCTGTATTTTGACGAATTACTATTATTTTCAGCTTCTGTGATCATTGAATTATTTTTCTATTACTTTCCTTTATATTTTGTTATTTTGACTTCGACCAACATTCAACATTTTGTTCGTTTACGATTGTGCCGGTTTCCTAATTTGTGCAGAACGGCGGCCAGTTATTGCTTGACGGTACACCGAGTTTATTATGAAAATTATGAAAATTTGCTGCCATTTTTTTCCGGGAGTTATGCCCGAACGGGCTATGGGAAGCAGTTTGTTGACTGCAATGGCCAGGCCAGTTGCTGCCGCGAATAGATCAACTTGTCTGAATTGAAAGCGCTGTACTGCAGCGTGAAACAGAATGCCGGCTGGTTGTACAGCGTCGATCTTAATGGCAAATACACGTACAGCGTACAGCATACTGCGTGCATTGCGGATACAGCAACTACCGGTACGGTAGACGACGGAGTGGCAACTTGATACAGCTGCGGCAGCTACTGTAGGAAAACTACGTACTGTACGAAGCTCACAGACCGACAGCAGTCAGCACGTGGCTACCCCAGTACCCCCGCGGTGTTACTGCTGCTGCTGATAACCACGGAGCTGGGTCTGAGTCCAACGTCTGCTACTGATAGAGACGGCTTGCCCGATGTCTGTGGCTGATGGTGGCTAACAACACAACGATCGAGATTCCAGTGAATTTGGAATAGGCAGAACTATATACTGACCTTGACTAAACTGCCAGCTTTTGCACATGCGGCGTCATCGTCATGTTCGTTTATTTCTAAGTTTGACACTGTAGTACCGTACTGCACTGAACACGGCAAAAATTGTTGCAGTCTTTACCAGATTTTTTTAGGCTACTTACACAGATGGTGTTAGCTGAGTTGATCATATTTTCCTTGTAAAGCTGAAGGTTAAGTCCAGTACTTGCTATAGCGCTTCTTACATGAGACGAAATCGTGGCCAGAAGCGTTTTGACAATCTCGGAAGTGGCAGCTGATTTGCACGAGCTAATGATACCGCCATCCATTGCCCGCGTTAAAGAACAATTGGACCCGCGGTTTGCAGCTAGCAGACATACCACCGCCCCAATGAGTCACACTAGGCCTTCACCCCGTAGCCCGTAATGTACTACTCTACTCATTTTCCATCCCACGGAGGGTAGGAGGTTGAGTTGGCTTGAACACACAGTAGGTTAGCAACTTGCTCACGGTTGCTTACAAATAACCGGCAGTGAGAATCGAACCGCTAACTGAAAGTTACGAGTCGACACTAACCACTAGACACTTGCACCTACACAAGCAGGTAGGTGTGAACAACTTGCCCAGAGTTGTTACTTGATAGTGAACCGGCTGGGAATTGAACCGTGGACCTTTCGGTTTCGTATCCAACGCCTTAACCGCTGAGCCACCAAATTTCTTATGTAGTATTCTTGCAAGAGTTATGAAAATCGGCTGAAATTTGTCAGGGAAGTTATGACCGAACACATGGTGGATCTTTTGTCCCGTTTTGGGAAACAGTTTGTTGACTGTGGCCACGTGGTGCCTGTAGATCAACTTGTTTGAATACGAGGAAGGAGCCTGGCCGCATTATTGAGTAATGGCCAAGCCATGCCGTACATCAGTCTATCTTGAGTCGAGAGCTGGCTGCTGTATACATGTGTACCGTTCGTCACTGCTGTAACTGCGGCTGCAGGCAGGTGGTGGTGTAGACGAAGCTTCATGGTGCGTCGAACAGGATGCAACTATACACAACGATCAGCTTTTGTCGGGTCGACTAGCATGCACAGTTGTTTACATCGCAAAGCTGATCGCTGCTTCATTGCTCTAGCATAAACACTACCGACCGACCGACCGACGTTCCGGTTAGCAAAAACCATAGCGGAACCAGTACTGCTACGTACTGTAGCGGTGTTGTGGAATTTCCGGACAAGGCTTGGATAACGTCAAACCAAACAGTGACTGATGTTGTCCTTAGCACTGCACTTCAAATACTTTACGAAAAATATCAATGCAGATATTTAATCTAACGCATTTATTTCTAAGCAATTCATTAAGTGAATTTGCCGAGAATTTTGTCACGTCGATGTGTGTACCAGGCACAGGCAGTGAACAATGAATCGCGTATATCAGAACGAAACGGTCAGCAGTAACGCCGATCCGTCCAACCGTGGACGTCTAGTAGGCTAGTTCATAGCCGTGACTAGTTCATCGTACAGTTTTAAGGTGCTTTGCCATGCGACGTCAATGGCAGCAGATTCGTCGCTCGGAGCCGACCGACACGTTTAAGACGCTGGTGGCTAGCTTAGTGCTAACGCGTCTCGATTACGGCAACGGCGTGCTGGTACAGGTAGAAGACCCGTCGACTCCAGTCGGTGCTGCACGCGGCGGCGTGACTGATATATCATGTCCGTCGATCGGACCACATCACCGACGAGCTCGTCTGCCTTTATTGGCTGCGCGTGGCGGAGCGAATCTACTACAAGATCGCCGTTCTAGTCTACAAAGTCTTGCATCGACTCGCGCCGCAACGTCCGCTTAACTACGTTGCCGAACTACGTGGCCGCCGACCTTTTGTCAGCGACTCAAAACTCACCTTTTCACCAAATTCTTTTTCTGACTATTTTCCGGACTGCATTCCAGCTAATTTCTCTCTCTAGTGAACCTGGAAGTAAGTTGCATCACTTAGGCCACTGCAAAAATTCTGGATTGATTGATTGAGTAACCATTCCAGACATAGGCATTTAGGTGAGAAGTGTACAATAGGCGGTGATGCCTGCACGCGTCGGAAGGTGCACAACGATGTTGATGCAGAGTGAATTAACGCTGCACGATGCTGTAATAATCATCAGCATTCAGCGTCATCGGCCAACTGTCAAAGTCCTCGCCGCTGTTTGTTGCTGCGCAAACGCATTGAAATAGCTGCAGACATCGTCAGCGACTCAGCGGCGTGTGCTGTCTGTGTGCCCTGTAATGTGCTGCATACAGTAATAGGCCTGGCCTACATTGTGGTTATTGCTCGCGTGTGTGTGAATAACTGAACATATTGCGGCCGATAATTGGACACGCCGTACTAAACCAAAGAAGGCGATTTAACGGAATGAGTCGTATTGTGCAAACGCAACGTAAAGGGAGAAATGACCAGTATAAGTAACTTTGCTCTTTATTCGTCTCGTCACGGTCATGGAGTAAACTGTGCGAGTGAACAAAGCACAACAATCTGTAGTCCGTGATGAAACGTATTTATTTTATGACTGTGATCGACAGCGTGTTGTGCCTGGGACTTGCATGTGATAAACAGACGCGAGACACGTTTTAATAGTCACGCTTGCCTGGAGTGGGATTATTGGCGATTATAACACCGCAGACACTGTGGTGAGAGATATGAGGACACAGTAGGTCGTGAAATAAAATCTAAAGGTAGGGTCCATAGAGTCCGGAGCTGATCCAGGTATCTAGGCAGTCAGTCCGCAGGTGACATAGTCATAAACCCGGTGATCGGCTGGCATTTACTTTCCACTAGGCCCGCAGTTACCTTCCCACACCGAGCCAGAGAGCGTCACCGCCCTTTTGATTGATGTTAAATTATACTGCTTGGTGACAGAGGCACATGTCTGTAAACAACTTGCCCAGAGTCGTTTTCTGGCAATGCACCGGGCTAGAGTCGAAACAGGGACCTCGCGGTCACTAGTTTGGCACGCTACCGTTATACTACACCAAGCCACACTGTCAAGAAATAAGAAAGCAAAAGCACTCCCGGTTGTCCGTAATTTGCAGTTTATTGATATTTGTCAGTCGTATAGTGCAAACGCAAATTTTTAGTTGCATGTAAGCAAAACAGATACTGTAACATAAGGTCTAAAGCCAACGGTATAAACGGACTGTACCACTCCACTAGCATGAGCGTAGTTCAGTGTTAGAGCGAACTCGCTGGAGATAGTTTGCTGTGCGCTATAGACTGTAGTTGATTAATCGATTTGTAGGTCAGTAGGCCTGACTGCCGAGTCATGACTACCAACAATCGATCTCATGCAATATGACTATTGAAGCTATAACAGTCTGTTCGGTCGATCCTTGTCGATATAAGCCTATACACTGTATAGCTGTTTCATATAGCTTACATGTTAACTTTCTGTAGCTGGCATTGTCATTTGTCCCACTTTCCTCTTTTTTACGTTCTATTACATTGCACGAGACGTGGGCAGACCTGACATTACGTCTAAGTAGGCTACAGAACCCCTGTTTTTCAAAGCGGAATTGCAAACTCGCAGCCGTGCACTATAAGAACATTGTCTCTGTTTATCTGCGTATCTAGACATGTGAAAAAATATTTTCTTGAAGCGCGGAATCGCCACAAGCGACTATCGGCGAAACAAATTTTCTTGAAAGTTGAGAACAGTGGCATCATGTGTTCGTTCAAGGTGCTACTGTTATAAGCTTCAGGTATTTTTTGTGACCCGATACTCATTACATGTATATGCTTACCGTCTCATAATATTATTGTATTGTGTCTGAAGAACTGCGGTGCACTTACAGGCTTATTGCCGTGGGCAAATTTATGGTGTCGTGTGTACGGCAAGAAATTACATTAGTTTTTATTTCGCGCCTTGCTGATGCTGTTGCTCACTGATGAACTTTCTGCTCAAATTTCAGCATCACGGCCAAACCGTTACAGATAGCGGAATGGCTACTACGCGAGTTCTAGGACTTCGTCATCGCGCTGTGCAACCGACCCCGTAAGACTTCTTTTTTCTCCGTGTTGGACCCTAAAACCGACTTCTTATCCTTACATTAACATTATAGTATTGTCTGATGTGTGTCAATCGTTGACAGGAGCTGACTTCCGATCCTCAGCTGTTTGTCGGCGGAGCAAGTCGACTCGACATCCAACAGGGAGACCTCGGTAAGCACGGCATATGTATATTAAAGAAAAATATTTATGCTGTCTGTTGTGTAATGTGAGGGAGTGATTGATAGATTTGACGTTAATTTTGTATGAACAAAGAAAAAATACTTTTGCAAAGTTACGTCGAGTTTCGACTTTCGAGTAGCACATAATCAGAAGACTTTACTCATAGAGCCGATGCTGGCGTCATAGATACAGCGCGCATGCTATTCAAGTTGATTTTTATCAGAAATGGGTCATTTTGTTTGAATTTGTTGTGCTTTATGTCGAGTTTTCAAATTATTTTTTGTGTGCGATGTGACATTTTTTCTTCTTTTTTTATGATCAGTTGCCTGACTGTGTTGTGACAGGTGATTGCTGGCTGTTGGCGGCCATCTCATGTCTGAGTCAGTACGAGAACCTGATGAAGAAGATCATACCTCCAGGCCAGGGTTTCACGCCGGCAGAAGGCTACTGCGGCATATTTCGCTTCAACTTCTGGGTGTTCGGCAAATGGAAAGAAGTGATCATCGACGACTGTCTGCCGACTTTCAACGGTCGTCTGGTCTTCATGCATTCGCCCGACAAAAACGAGTTCTGGACGGCGCTGATGGAGAAAGCTTATGCCAAGTACGATCTTGATTTGGTCTTGCACTAAGCGACCAATCCGCCTCAACCTAACTCAACTGCCAGTCGACTGTTGAGTTGAGACGGCTCGAGAGAGTGAATTATAAACTTATAATTCTGTTGCTGCAATCATGCATCCACTCTGCAGACAGACTAAGACTGATAAAACTGAGATTCACTTATTGCACTTTTATGATTTTGTCAGTTTCGAAGCTCTGAGAAGGCTTAGAATCAGTTTAGTTGAATGTGATCGGTTGCTTTGTCAGTAATATTACGCTAGATACAGGCAGATAGAATTAATCTGTGTACATTTTTTTCTTTGTTTATGAATGCTGTTTATGTCTTATCTTGTATATGTTTATTAAATATTCGATGAATACAGCTGTGTATAACGTCAGAAAAACTTTTTATGTGGTATACAATTTTTAGTTTGCACTTCCTGTCACATGCAGTAGACCTAGAAATTGTCGTGTTTCCAGTGCACAGGAATTCATTGAGCTGAAACTTTTGTCGTTTTTGGACAGAATGAACGGTTCGTATGAGAATCTGAAGGGCGGTTCAAGCAGCGAAGCAATGGAAGACTTTACCGGCGGAGTGACTGAGATGTTTGACTTGACTCAGAATGCGCCTCCGAATCTCTTCAACATTATGACCAAAGCCGTCGAACGCGAGTCCATGATGGGCTGCTCTGTCGACGTAAGTTGCCGATTGTTAGACATCGTTTTTATCCATCGTACCCAAGTGTTCCATGAGTCAGAATACTTGTCAACAAACTGATGTATTTGGTGAAAATACTCTTTTCTGACTCATACTGTGTAAGTTATATGTATATGAAAATAATATAATATAATAATCTGACATAAGAGAATAAAAATTAATATACATAAACCTATAAATAAGATATAAATTTCGAGGTGTGTATACGTGTTGCAGCAAGGTGGGATGGCAATGGAAGGAGAATTGGCGAATGGGCTAATTGTGGGCCACGCGTACAGCGTTACTGATGCCAGGACTGTACGTATTGGCTTACGTGATATCTTTATATTGGATGAAGTTTGCAATTTGTTTTGCACAAATTGTAAAAACCAAAAAATCAGTATGTAACACACAACATTACTAAACGTGTCCCATACGTCTGTTTGAGCTCATTACCAACAATTTTGTAAAAGTTTTTTTTAGAATATTTGGAAGTAATAATTGTGTAACAACGCCTATCATTGCTGTTCTCTTGTTTTTGTTATTGGCATTGACCATGATGGAATATCATTTTTTACGTTTTATGATTTTTTGTATAGTTGATTAATTTTAACATATTTAGTTGCTGTTAAATTTTTGTCTCTGTATTTGCTTTGACTTATTTGTCTCTGTTTCTGTAATAATAGCATGGTTATTTATCGCAGCATAATTTGGCTCATTTATGTGTGTATGAAAATTGCCAGATCGACATTCAGACAAGCAGAGCAAAGGGAAAGATACCGCTGGTGCGAGCTCGCAATCCTTGGGGCAACGAATGCGAATGGAAAGGAGCTTGGAGCGATAAGTAAGCCTGATCTTTTTGCTCAACTGCGAGTTTGAATTAAAATTTAGTTACTGAATGAAATTACTTAAATAAGTAAATGAATTACCTGTATCACACAGTTAGACATTTGTACATGCAAAACTAATTTATTCTTATGTTTCATGTGTAACACATTTTAACTACTGAAATTTTAATTGATTAGTGTTGTACGCTACTGTTTTAGCTAGCCTGCTACGTGTGCTCCGTGTAACCAGTGAATTCCACTGAGACTTTGTTATTGCAGGTCGCAAGAATGGACTTTGATTCCTGAAGATGAACGTAAGAAGCTCGGTCTCACTTTCTCAAACGACGGAGAATTCTGGTGAAGATATATGCATTACTGTTGTCACAATTGTGAAAAACTTACTTCTGTTTAGTTTCAACTCCTCTGAAGTCTGTAGTTTGTTGGAAAGAAAATGAAGTGAATAGTATTTTGATAGGCATATAAACTATCACTTTTGATTCAGCGCCATTTCTTGAGGCAGCCTCGATCGCCAAATACGCTATCACTCTTTTAACGTCTGCATTTATGTCTCATAAATGTACAAAACATCAGTTTATACATTTGTTAACGGCAACACTGAAGAACTCGCACATTGAAAACAGCAAAAATCACAAAAGGTGATATTGTCCGCATCACACTGACTGTGTGTCAATGTGCTGCTGAATAATATAATCTTTTGTGATTTTTGCTGTTTTCGATGTGCAAGTTCTTCAATGTTGCCATTAACAAGTGTATAAACTGATGTTTTGTACATTTATATTTGCTGTTTTATGACTAAAATACTTTGCACATTGGGCTGAGCTGATGCTGCCTCAGCGCTGGACAAATGCAACCTGTCCACTCCGAACGTAAGTTAAGGTACTAAAATACTGTTTTCCTATACTAGTGATCAATGACAAAGATATTGCACCTCAGATATTTTTACAGTAGCCAAGCCGCTTATAGCTGTTACTTACTACCTAACGGCGTGACTAAACAAAGCGGATGACAAGCGTCAGGCATGACGTCACCGCTGGCCTGCATTGCTGACAATACTGAACAAAATTTTTTTTTATATCCACAAAATGGCCATAAAAATAAACGAACTAATATTGCACGCATCACCCGCTTAATATAGGCCTCCTGATTCTGACAGTTAAAACATTTAGAAAATCGGTTAATATTTGGTGAAATTATAAGGTGTACAAAATGGTGCCATTTTTTGGCCCACGCTGTAGACTTGAGGTAGCGTCTAAAAACCAGAGCCGGCGGAAGAGCCCCCCCGTACCCTCTTGTCGGGGGGGGGCCTCACGTATGCTCAGAGGTCTCATGCTCTGTATGAAAAAGGTGTTTTAGTTTTTTAATATGTATTCAAAATATAAATTAAGTAAACATGTGGAAAGTTTACCGAAAATGTACAAGTCTATTACTTTTCATTAATGTACAGCAATATGTGACGTACTGCGGCCCATTAAACTTTATTTTTTGCACAGACCACACAAACTGTATCTAATTTTTTGCGTTTCAGTTTTTTCAACAGTGGGCAAATTTACCGTTTTCACTGAACGTCCAAAAGCCAAAAGTGTTTCAGCTTCAGGGGGGTTTGCCTGCTAACTCCCTGACCAGGGGCTCGACCCCTGGACCCCGCTGGGTCTCCGCTCCCAGACACCAATGAAGGGGCCTCACAGTTGTATTTGGGGTGGGGAGGGGGGCTTCCAACTCTCTGGCGCTGGCACTGCTGAAAACGTAGCGTTTTATTGGTGCATTCTACAGGATGTCGTTCCAAGACTTTGCCAAGAACTTTTCCAAGCTGGAGATCTGCAACCTTGGTCCTGATTCAGCGGCTGACGACTCGTCAAAGAAGAGGTTTCAGATGACGGCGCACGAGGGCTGCTGGAAGAGACGCGTCAACGCCGGCGGATGTCGCAACTACCTCAGTCAGTATATAATATTGTAGCAACTGTAGAAAAAACTGGCTTGGTCACTGTGTGCCTTGGCAGTGTATCCTAACGAGTGACTGCGATATCACGCATGAGGTCAATCGGCGTATTCAACTCGCATCCACCGCCTTTGGTCGGCTCTCCCACCGTGTATTCTTCAATCACAATCTGAGCATTTCGACCAGAGTGGCAGTCTACAACGCCATGTGTGTTTCTGTTCTCCTTTTTGGCTGTGAAACTTGGACATTGTATCAACGCCACCTCAGAGCTCTGGAAGACTACCATATCAAGTTTGTGCAGAAAATCCTTGGTCTTCACTGGTGGAACAAAGTCCCACATGTTGAGATACGACGAAGGGCCAATGTCCACTGCATGGAACATTTAGTCATGCAGCGCCAGCTGAGATGGGTCGGCCACGTC
>Ga0209367_1008937_pt1 | contig 13667 bp, 14 predicted proteins | sample WorMetLIZISLAND2_FD_187412 | JGI IMG/M metagenome (GOLD analysis project Ga0209367, IMG submission 187412) | Marine gutless worms symbiont microbial communities from Max Planck institute for Marine Microbiology, Germany - Olavius geniculatus... ... | reverse complement strand
ACATCTCGGCGGCGGCGGCGGCGCTGCTGCGGCGCGCGGGGACCTGCGAGTTCTGCGGCAAGGTGTTCCGCAACGGCAGCAACCTGACGGTTCATCGGCGCTCTCACACCGGCGAGCGGCCGTACCGCTGCACGTTCTGTCCGTATGCCTGCGCCCAGTCGAGCAAGTTGACTCGCCACATGAAGACTCACTCTGCGACCGCTGGGGGCGCCTCCAGTCCGTCCGTCTGTAGCGCGCCAGTCCCCGCCACAACCACGACGACGACGACGACGACGTCTGGGGACAGTTGCTGCGACGAGGACAAGGACGAAGGGCTGACGCTGCGACCACCGCCTGTATCCTCGCCGGTAGAATCGACGTCCTCCTCGATGTCGGCGATGTCGACGGTCTGATAACCCATCAAAGCATCAGGCCATCTTCAGTGATTACCGTCATGGCAGTTTTATAGCAAAGTCTGAGAACAGTCGCAACCCCACCCAGTGACGCTGCACGCGATTGTGTTGATGCGAGAGAGCTGTAGACAGCACGGACGTGGACGTGGAATATTTTTTCTCCGTCTCTTCACTCAATTACCATATCCTGCACGACGTCACCATACTCCCGTGTCTAATTTGCAGTCATCTTGGGTTTTATCCGCCATTTGTATTCGCTGGGTGCGCACTGTGTTGTTCGTCGCCCTACACAGTCAGTCGTACAACAATCTGTAAGCTTATTTCCAACTTTAACATCGTGCTCCGGCACGCTGGTCAAATATGGCTTGTCCGAGCTTCTTTGGTAAATAGCCTAGAGAATGTTACCTCAGTAATTCCGTATGAGTTATTACCATTCACGTGGTATTAGCACGCTATTGCCGTCCCCGTGGGAGTACCATACAAGATTTTCCCATACTCGTGATAATTACTGCGGTAATACCGTATTTCTATTATCATGTATTCTCTAGCAGACGTGCAAATATGTATGACTGATAAACTCACAGTCGCTTGTGTTCCTTTGCGCTTGATCTCACTGTAAGATGCCAGTGTTGTGAACCGGATGGTCCAGAAAAAGTGGGCCACCTAACTTCATAACTTTGTCAAATATTAGACCCTTAATCACTATTCAAAATTCTGTCACTGACACACAGTCACGCACTTAGCAATACATTTCCAGTATGAACAACGACTATTAAAGATTTCAGTAAGCTTCAAAAGTGTCAATATACTACATTGTAAGTAGTAAATTCAAAGGATGACAATATTTTCACAAGGTAGTGTATCAACGCATTTGAGATCTTCAACGATTACCTTTTTGGTAGTCAGCAAAAGATTGTTTTAGAAGTAAGCTTAAGTAAGCAAGTAAGTAAATTTGCATGACACATAATGTCAGTGGGAAACCGGCTGAAACTAACTAAAATTGCCAAAAGCTAGGTGGTAGAAAAATGTTTCAAGTTGGCCACAAAAACAGCATATAAACGGAGAATTTGAAAATGGATCAACATTTGTGGATAATTTGTTGGCTTACTTTTTGCACCACACTGTATATAATCACTGTTTTTGTCATGTGCCTTCTGTTATGGTTGTTATCGGTACTAACTCCATAATGCAAGACATTCCTTGATAGGAATATTTTTGTGCTGTGCCAATATGACATCTACTGCCATATTATTTTCATGCATGCATTGATAATAACATGTAATAAACTAAGTTTCAAATGCGAATGTGTTGTGTTGCTCTGTCTGTCTGTCATGCACACACGTTTAAAATATCCAAACATCCCTAATCATTATTGATGAAAAGTGAATTATAATTCTATTGTATTAAATTAATTATTGCAATTAAAATAGAACAGACCAGGGAGCCTACGCCTATACAGTGTATATTCATCACAATGTTGTAAAATAGCAATTGCCATATAAAAATAAAAATCACAAAAGCAAGCAATATTTAGCATATGTTCTTCTCCAGAGATTCTGGCAACGGGTAGGTAAGACTATTTCTTCAAATACAGGGTGTGCCAAAAAATGACCCAACTTGTTTTTGTCAGAACTTCGTCAAATCTTCACCAAATCTGATAATTTTTGGCACACAGATAGCCAAGACGATGGAAATATGTAAGGTACACTCACTGTGCACCTCATGCAGTTTATGTCAATGCACTACCATGTAAAACACATATGCTCCAAATTGTTACATAATGCTCAGTTGTTGTTTCCGTAAAAGTTCCAATGACTTAATTAAGAACACAGTAAACTCAAGTGTGATTTATTCAGCAGAATTATAAGTTTGTGTAACAACTTGCTTCACAGTTATCAGAATTTATGCCTAAAGTGTACACAATGGCATACACGTGATGTCATGGCTCGTAGCGACATTAACGATCAACTGATCAAAATGCACAGCACTCATTCATGGACAAAATGTGTTTTAAGCTCATCAATCAGTTATTTTGTTGTCTGCTATTTTTAATGCAAAAAATTTAATACAACAAACTTATTACATTACATGGCATTTTTGTGTCAAATTGGTAATAAAAAAGTGAGCAATCTGATACGGCTAATCAAAGTGTATTGTAACAATTTGGAGATCTGCATTTTACACAGTAGTGTGTTGACATAAATTAAGTCAGATGCACAGAGAGTGTACCTCACATATTTCTATCATCTTGGCTATCCGTGTGCCAAAAATTACCAAATTTTGTGGAGACTTGATGAAGTTCTGACAACAACAAGTTAGGTAATTTTTTTGGCACACCCTGTAGGTCGTTAAACTGAGCTGCTTGTTCTTTTATAGAAAAAAACTGAATGGCTTCGGTTTTATGCTTGTTCATTTGACACTTTGCAGCCCTTTCATAAGAACAATTATCTATAAAGAATAGTTGACGAATCATAAAAATTTAGCCTATATGACCAGCAACCAAGATGCCACGTCTTTTGGCAATTTTGACAAAATTTTCATTACAAAAAATAAAGACTCCATTTTTTATAGAACACAAGTGTGTATGGACACGATGATAATTCAATATGAGATCAAATGTGATAACACTATTACACAAAAATGGTTATTTTAATTAAAATAATGCAATAAATGCACAGTAAAAATCTGTCGATTTCCATAATTCCGCTGATGATTCCAATTCATTGCAGTAAGAGTCAAAGGGCCAATACAACAAAACAAAATCTGTTATATAAACAAATATTATGCAGATCATGTTGCAATAATCCATAAAACAACATTTGTATTAATTCATCAGTGGAGCACAAATTAACTTCATTCAGTGGGTAGCTAAGCACTTGGCTGGGAAAAAAGTAAGTAAGGTCGATGTCCAAATCCATATTTTGCCTCTGTCCAGAGCTCCGCTAAGTACGCCAGAGCTAAAGGGACCACATATGTGCAATAACCCATACTAAAATAATACCGATAACTAAATATTTCCTAAAATGTCATCATCATAAAAAACCATCCTACAGAATTTGCCTTCCTCAAGTCAAAAGCAGTTTTAAAATCAAGCTAAACAAAATAACTTTACAACAACATAACATAAAGTAATAAATAGATAAAACAAACATAAATGTCAGCAATTGTCTGGAGAATAACGGTGTCATTCAGGTTGAAATAAAATACTGGAGCATGCAGTAATACATCCAAACACCAGTTCAAAGATAAAACTACCATTATACAGCTATCAATAAGCAACGCAATGCTTGTACTATCTCAATATCAACTAGAACAACCTTGATGAATCAAGATACAATAACATGGATAATGCCTAGACACGCTGGTCACACAAACAACAAAAACAAAGACATTAAATCACAACACTAGATGTGATATGAGTCGAGGGGAACCTGTAACATCAACCCCAAATTTCTGACAGTAGTTACTGAGGATAAAGTTTTTGGGCGGATATCTGTTAAAAAAATTCAGTTTTTTTTCCACAAATTAGTATTTTCGATCATGCATTTAAACAAATACATTTTTGGGAGTTTTTTTTGAATGGGTAGCCACTCCCCTGTACTTCCTATTTTAGAGACCCCTAATCTTTCAACTTGTCATGGACATCTGCTAAACATTTTGGGAAAATTGCATCCAAACTTGCCGTTGTAAATTCAAACTACATGACTCTGAATGTGTAACGCTATGCAAAAGCCTGGTGATGGGACTTGCATTACTTTTGTGGAATCGGCCAAAATGACACAACACACAACACTTATGACACCACAATACATACATCTCGTACCACGATCACATGCACAGTGAATAGTTGTACACGTTGACAAGACGATATGCACTAGCACATGCACCAAAAGTCGCACCATTCACAGTAATGAACAGCAGCAGTGACCTAAAATACCACTAGAGTCAACTGGATGCTTCAGAGACTGACGAGACAAAATGACTGCACAGCATTACTCTAAAGAAATGTACAAAACAACTGAGCTCTAGGTTCACTTAAGCCCAAATTCCATTACGCCGACTTTTACCGAAACTTCCCCGCGGGAAAAGTCGTGGACACAAATCACGAAAGTCCCGGACACAAATGGTGACAGTAGAGCTGTCACAGTTGACGCATTAATTAACGCGTTAATGCGTTAATAAATTGACGCGCGTTAAAAAAATTAACACGCATTAAAAAAATTAACGCACATGCGTAAATTTATTCCATTCAGTTACTAAATTCTGTGCAGCAAGTTCGGATATTCCATTAAACTGCGGTTATATAAGAATCGAATGAAACCAAGTAACTAAACTGTAGTTTTCGTTTCATCACTACTGTAAATAAACAATTACTTATTTATTTCATTGACAGACTAATAAATTTCTAATAAAATACGTTTAAAAAATAAAAAAAATTATATGTGTTTTTTTTACTTTTATTCATTTTTCTAACTTTCTATATTCTACAGGCGGGTCCCATAAACGTCTTGGGCCCGGGGTAATTTACCTCCTACTCTCCATCTCGACGGGACCAGGTGCGTTAATTTACGCGTTAATTAATGCATTAAAAAAATTAACGCACTGCGTTAATGCGTTAAAAAAATGAACGCCTTGACAGCTCTAGGTGACAGATCATGATTTCATGAAGTTTTGATGAAAGTCGCAGACATAAATCATGAAGGTCGCAAACAAAAACCATCTCAACGTGTCGAGATGTTTGCAACATAGTCCGCGATAAACCTGTTTGTGTCACTCTGATGGAATTGTCCGTTACGATGCACGGGGAAAGTTGGCGACAAAGTCCACGACTTTGTCGCAAAGTCCGTGACTTTGTCACAAAGTCGGCGTAATGGAATTTGCGCTTTACAAAGCAAACAAACTGAACCAAACTGGACTGTGATATGTCGGTGCAGTTCAGTGTACTGCAGTTGCATTGCACAGTTCATTTTGTGAAGTGAACAAAGCAAGCTCAGTTAAGTTCCGTACATTCTGCACATGCCGTAAGTAACCAACAGGGTTGATTATTCAAACCCAAAACTGTCACACCGGGACTGGACAGGCAAGTTTCTTGTCATGAATGAATGCAGCCAACGGGGTCGGCGGCGGGGAGAATGTGTCTCCCTTGCCGTGGTTGTTCTCGACATGCGTCTGTCGCGCTCTGCAGCCGGGAACATCAAAACTGCGAGCATCCAGGTCCAAGTACTGGCTGACCGCGTGCAGCATCAGACGACGGTAGCTGTCAGGGAGCTGAGCGACATACACCGACGATGGCCACTCAACGAAGAATGCAACCAGCTCATCTTCGAGATGTTGCAGCTCTCCGGCAGGGAAGTGGTTGCGATGAAGAAATGAGCGCAGGTTGCGGTTGATGCGCATGAAGCACTTGTTCGCCGTCTGAGCAAAATCTCGACCCGCAGCTGCCGAACTCTGACGCATGACGTCGTCATCGTTGTTGATGTCACAGACATTCTCGAAGTCATCGATGTCATTGTCACCGACTTCATCGAAGGACTTGAAGATATCACGCAGTTTCACTTTGCTACCACATCAACACGTAACATTAAACTTCTCCACATAACAGCAATGCAGTGAACATCTGTAGTAGTATAACTAACCTAAAATGCCACAATGCCAATATAAAGTTTCAATTCTTTCTTTGTTTCCAGAGTTCCTCCAGATTTGGCAAAATACCCCATAGGTGAGCTTTTAAGAACTGATGCAGCAGGTCTTTAAAACCCGCAAACCTTCTCGTCACCAAACTAACAGCAGTGAAGCCATGAAGTAAAGTAGATATTAATACTTAAAGCAAAAAATACAAGTAAATATTTAATGAACTGGGAGCAAGGTCGAAAATTTTGCTCTGTTTTTCCAATATAATTTTTATTCATTCTTTGACTGGTGCATTCAATGACAAACTTCAAAAGCTGTGAATAAAATCTACAATATTGCTTTAAATTTGCTGCTGCATAAGCTGGCAAAATTTTTGTATGGGTCACATTGTCATAATGCACATTATAATGACTAATTATTAATTTTATTAATTTATCACTAGCCATGAATAGTACTATTAGCAAATGATAAGAATGGTCTACACACTTTACAGATGACAGGATTTTTTGTTGTTCCTCTTCTGAGCTGTCGATGAAAGTGATCCACGCAGACATTTTCTCTTGCTCAAGAAACAGCTCTTGGAAAGCTGAGTTGTGGTCCGAGACCAGATCCACAAAATCCACTTCTCCCGATTCATCCTCATCTTTCTCCGCTTGGCTCAGCAAGAAGTTCAGGTTCTCGCAGCGCCGCAGCTGACGCACTCCGTGAAGCTTTCGTCTTCTGTCTCGTGGACTAAAATGATGCTGATAGTGACGGACGTCTTTCCGACCTCTGCGAGCAGGGCTTCCCAGGGGAACATTGGCCGCCTCTTCATGTCTGATGGCAGGACCACCAATCACGACATTTTTTGTTACCTGGCGATTAACAGGTTGCTTTTCTTCATCAGCATGACCCACGCTCATTTTCTTAAATTTCTTTCACCTCCGATGTTAACTATGCACAATTGACACAACACTGCATAATGCTATCATATACACAATCAAGCATCTTAACAGTTTAGTTCACAGATCATATTCAGTTTTGATTTTCTAATTTTACAACATCCCTTTTTTCTTAGCCTGATCTAATAAACATCATTTCCACTGCCATTTCACCGTTTTTATTCTCATCTTTCTTACTGTCAACGTTCTTTCAATCTAGGCATAAGTCACCTAGGGGGCTGTCTTTGCTGACTATAAAACCGGTTTCATGCGCTAACTGGCTTCAACTTTTAACTTCTCTTCGTTAACCTTTTGCTACATACAGTACACTAAGCTGGCTGCCTGCAAGCAATAGATCGTATGTTGCGCAATCACGTATATCAACATACTTCACCAATGTAAACACTGCAGAGTTCACTGATGTCAATTCTCCACATCCATTTTGCCTGCCATAGAATACCTATTCCAAAGTTTTACTATGGCGTTCAAAAGTAAAATTTGTAGCCGGACACTCACAATTAATTTGGGCTGACGCATTTTATTACCAATAATATTGTAATATAGCAAAAAATCCGATATTTGGCTTCGCAATTATGTACGATATATCGATAAAATAATTTATAAATATTTTCGAAATATCGAACATTAAAACATCACTAGTGGGTGTGCTATGATAACTATTCTATGGTGACACGCAGTGTAGTGCGATCATGTCTGTGAGTGCGATAACATGAGCCGATGACGTCACTGCCAGATGATGTGTACTTTGCTTCGCATGCATACAGCCGGTACTTGTTTACTTTATTATGTACAGTATATTTCATGACATTTATTCATTATAAACCGATATTACTGCCTACTGTGTGCTCAGGCTAATTTACATTTTTATTTTTGGTGGGACAGATAATGACTAGCAAATTTTGAACTACAGCTGTATGATGAAGGCTTAGTGTGACTGATTGGGTGGTATGTCTGCGTGCTGCTCCGCAGGTCCACTTGTTCACCAGTGTGGACGATGGATGGCCGCATAATATGCTGCAGTATAATTAGGCTTATACTACTCAGCTGCCACTTCTGAGATAGTAAAGTGCTGTTAGATTGTGTATGCATTGCTATTATAGCTCCACTAGGCTTTTGAGAGTTCATGTGCTAGACTCATTCAGTCTGATTATGTATGGGGTCAGTTTGATTTTTTGGACAATGTTGAGTTACACTGTCACCATGTGCAGGAGGCAAGATGGGCAAGCTGGAGAATGCCTTGTACATTATACAGGGCGAGGTTAATTTATTGGTCACGGCAATGCGAAAGAACAGCCGCTGGCTATCGTCAAACATTCATCAGGTTATCTGTATTAAAGTTGATGTTTACTGTTAAAATCTGCACTATGTGATGAAATCATTGCAGATGCTTATTTCAACAGAGTGTCACAGTGCCGTTTTATGCATCTTACTGCATTGTTATGGCATCATACGCATAGTTACTTCTACCTGCCATAAATTTTGGTTTCTGTATATTGTTGCATTTGTGATGTGTTTTCATTGATGATTCTCTGTTTGCATACATCAGTTCTGTGTTCTCGAGTCTGTCAAGGATTCTGAATTGTGAAGAGAAGCATTCCATTTCAGTTTATCAGAGCAGAGGGAAACTTAAATTTTTGCTAAAAATTGTTAACTCCCAGAAAGATACATGGAATGACTGTTACTAGTTTAGTGCACACAGCTTATGTTTTTATGTCATACTAGTAGATAAAAATATGCCAAAACTGGTGAAATTTCTACACGTGGAGTAATGCACAGTGCTCGTCTAGTGTTGTTACAGTTTCACACTGGCTGAGGTCGGTCGGTTTTGGTTTGGTTTTGGGGAAAAATCACGGTTTCGGTCGGTTTCGGTTTTCTGACCAGCACCGAGACCAGCTGCGGACGCGGGCTGCTGCAGATACTGTTGGTACAGTTTCACGTTTGCCAGTTTGCCGTGGTCGATCGATTTGACTGACGTGACGGGGCGGACTGACGGCATGGCACGAAGCAACTTTGCATTATTGTTGCTCAGAATGAGTGCGCTTAGCATCCTTCGACCAGAGGCAGGCAGCCAGACAGAGACAGAGAGGGAGATCAAACCACACCTGCAGAAACACACGCACACGGTCGGTCGCTTGGTCCATTAGAGTGACTGACGGCTGTCCCGTCGACCAGCCATGGATTAGGCATAAAAACAAGTAGGCTCTACTCACATTTGTTAGTAATTAATTCTGTTGGTGTTGCAGGCCAGTAAACAGGACTTCAATTTACAACAGCACCGCGTACCAGTGACTGTGTAACTGCACTTACTGCCGCTTCTGTTGCTTGCCTTTGTTGCAATAAGTATTATATAACCAGTCACGCCATCTCACCAGCAGCTCTGCAGCTGTGTAAACACCACTTCACTGTATAATGTTAATCATTTATTAGCAACTCACGGATGCTCAATTGCTTTCTCGCACTCCTCCATTCAGTTGTTCTAAGCCTCCCCCTCGTACACTAGATGTAGTGCCACAGGCGATTGTGATCTGAGCGATAACGCCCACAGCCAGAGAAGCATCTCGTCACGGCGTGCTGTTTAACGTTCACGGCACAGTCAATACACTAGAGCTGCCGCCATTTAGAGATCAAAAAACCGAAATTGTCAACAGAGAGCCGAAAACTGCAGTTTCAATTCAGTTTGATATTGCTAAAAAACCGCGGTTTTGTCGCCGATTTCCATAACCGTAACAACTCTATGCACAACATGTAATTATATTAGTAGGTTTTTTTTATTGATTTGGTACATCATAATGTCTTGTTGTCTTGATATTTGTGTTTTAGGATGATCAGCATGAGCCTCTGTTGAACAGTTTCTCTCAGCTGAAAGATGTGCTTTGCAGCGTCACTGGTATGCATTGGAGCCAGGCATAATTTATTTGCTGATTGCATATTCTGCATTTCACATTGATTCTGACATTTAAAATTTCAGTTGGGGTGCAAGTTAGTTGCAGCAAGTAATGCATAATATATCAGTTGTGCTAATATACAGACTCTTATGTAAAAAAATGTATTTTTTTGTTGTGATAAACTGATGCCATGATATTGATCATTGAATTTATTTTTTGTTATTTGAATACTGCTGTACTTGAATGTCCAAGGTTCAAGGTATTTGAATGTGAAGAATTATGTCTGATTTTGGTTTTAAGCAGCCTTTGTGGAATTCACTGTTGTGTTTATAATCTCTGGAGATGGTCTGATTATTTTGCTAAGTTGACAACTTGGAGAGACCTGCTTTGAAGTTGTTGTGAATGTTTCGTTTTTACCATTAGATCTAGATGAAGTTACTCCGAACGAGTTCCTTGCACCATTTCTTGCAGTAATACGATCTGAGGAAACGACGGGCCCCATAACAGGACTTGCATTAACGTCTGTTAACAAGTTTTTATCCTATGGACTTATTGGTGAGTTTGTTTAGTGCTTCCTTTTGTTTATTCAGCTCAGTATTTGCAAGTTTGGAATAAGTGTTTTTATTATGTGATGGCACGTATTAGCTACGGTAATTCTGTCCGTCCTGGTGTCACGTCCCAGTACCGTTCCAAGCCCAGGTGAGAGAGACTTTGGGTTTTCACCATATGATAGCCTAGAGTCTCTAGTATTTCGGGACAAAATTTTATGCCTTTAGGTCAAGGGGCTCCTCCCGAACAAGGGGCGAAAGAGGGGCACCCCTTTTAAAAAGACGTTGTTTTACCGTTATTGGGTCTAACGTGAAAACGGTTGCAGATAGGCACAGATATGCTGCTTATCATAACAAGCACTGGCGACGAGCTTCTTAGGAATGTCAACGTTGATGACCTTGAGTGACCTTGAACCCTCAAAATAAGGGGTTTTAGTGAATTTTTTTTTGCGATTTTGGGCTGCGACATGCATTTCAAGAGTGAATTGCACCGAAATGGCTGGAGATAGATTAAGACAACCTGCATATGAAATTTTTAGCATTACATGTAGATTTTAGCAGTCCAAGTCCAAATGCTCTAGATTCAAAGAGGCCTGCACACACAGGTGTCAAAGAGGGGTACCCCTCTAAAAAATGGTTATTTATCCACTGTTGGCTTGTCTACGGTGAAAACGGTTAGAGATAGACAGACATGTTGCTTATGGTACCGTTACAAGCACCAATGGCATGCTTTTTAATGGTATCATCATTGATGATCTTGAACCCTAAAATAACGGTCTTTAGTGATTTTTGCGATTTTCGGCTACAAAAGAGTGAATTATGGTGAAATGGGTGGAGATAGACCAAGATTACCTGCGAACAGGAACTGCTATAAGCTCTGGCACGTTTCATAAGCATTAGCTCAGATTTCTTGTTATTTCAAAATACTCTACCGAATAGCCATAGTTGCTGTTACTTGTAAAGGGATATTTTTTACATTAGAATTATTGAAAAGAGTGCAGCTTGGTAATTATTAGGGCCCACAGTTTTTCATGGTAAAATTTGCCAAATTCCATGGGCCAGTTTGCAAGATTCCGTGGCTCACCGCGGCAAAATATTCCAAATTCTGCGGCTTACCGTGGCCTTCCATTTGTGCCTAAACTAAGCTTTATTCTGTTTAAAAAAACTTCAGTTTTTGGATGCTGGCATGGCGCTCAGTTATGCTAGCAACATACGAAGGAAATCATCGATCTTTTTTCATTTCAAAAATGCAATTTGTCAATTGGTCGCATTGTGTTAATTTATGATTGTGCCATACGATGGTAATTATTAGTAGGGACACAGTTTTAGGCAGTTTAGTTTGATTTTTCTCTGTGATGTAGTTAGTCTGAAGCCGACGATCTTACAAATCATGGGTCATTTCTTAACTTTTGTAAAATTCCACAAAATTCTGCAGCAATATCAAAATTCTGCAGAAAAAGGGCAAATTTTGCGGCTCAGCTCAGAATTCTGTGGCCTGCGGAAAACTGTGGGCCTTAGTAATTATTATTTTTTGCATAGATTTTGCATAGATTCTATGCAGTTGTGCATGTCATTAAATACAGAGCCGCGAGGTGACAAGGCGTCGATAGCAATTGAGAATATTGCCGATGCAGTAACACATGCTAGGTTTGTTGGCACGGATCCCGGGTCTGATGAAGTGGTGCTGATGAAAATTCTTCACGTATGTTGTTGGCATGTGCTTAAGTTTTTGCATTTTATCTCATTGCAGTGCTGGATTTGATTCATTTAATAATGCACTTTGCCTGTGGAAAGCACAACAGTGAGAGTCATAATGAAATGAAATATAACTGTTGTGAGCAGAAGTACTTTTTTTCTGAATCGAACTGTATTGCCAATAAGTTTTTGTGAAACTGTATTTTTGTGCCGGGAACTGATTTGTTTTGGCCATATTTGTTATGACTGGAGGGATGTGTAGAAATGGTACAGTGTTGCATGTCAATTGTGCTTTTGTATGAAACCATGTGCAAGTTTTTGTAGGTTTGTACTTTAATTTTTTTGGTGCAACTTTTAGGGCTCTTGTGGGTTGTTGAAAGTCCTTGATTTTTTTTCGAGATTTTCCAGGCCTGGAATGTTTTTGAAAACAGACATGGTCATTGAAAGTCCTTGGGTCTGTATCTGAAGGTCTTTGAGAGTGCTTGAATTTGATTTTCTAAAATTCCGTGACTGAACAAGTGATTGGATTCAGTGACAACTACTGATGTATTTGGTAATTTTTTTCTGATAATTCCAGTTCTTGATTAATGCTTGAAGGTGTGAAATTGTCGAATGTAAACTGAACCTGCTTATATGTGCTTATAAAAGTGCCGGTTTGATTTAATTCAGTTCTCCTTATGTATCCTTCGTGTGGTCCTTGATAAGTCCTTGAAAAGTCCTTGAATTTGATTTTGACAAATGGGCAAGAGACATGAAATTTGTAAATAGAGACATTTACGGCTGTTGTGCGAAGGTGTTGAGAACACTTCTGTTGACGCCGACTGGTTCAGTTTTATCAAATGAATCTGTGTGTGAGATCATGCAATCTTGCTTCCGTATATGCTTCGAAATGCGACTTAGTGGTAAGTGAATCTGCGTGCTTGTCCGAGAGTTCAATTTGTTGCTGGTTATTTCTGATTTGCGCTTTAGAAGCATCTTGTTGTAGTAGAACTAATGAAACTGATTAACTGTGATGATGATGCCAGTGGCAATATGAGCACGGCTATTTTTCTGTGGGCAATAGGTTTAAAACAAAGATTAAACATTGCTGTGATGTCTGAATGCTATTAAATTGTTATGATGATCTCGTTGAAAAGTGGACATAGTTTTATGCATTTCTTCTGACGCGTTATTGTCATCTCTTCATTAAATCATTTTCTGGACTGTACTCTAGCTCATGCTCTGAGGAGGGGGGTTAAAGACCATGTGATGATGTGTGACGTAGGGGAAAGGAGGGGTTAAAGGTAGCATGATGTCACGCACGTCACGTCTGCGGCATAGCACAATGGACAGCCAAATTCTTGTCGCCAACTTGCTCTGTGTGGCAGGACGTGTAGGTCTAGAAACATTTCGGAACATGCAGTGCTAATTTTTGCAAGATTTTCGGTATTAAGTTGAAAGTGGACAATTATGATAAATGACATAATTTTTTACAGCGTAATTTAGATGTGCTGAATCTCATCTCTGTTGACTACACTACATGCTGCTGTGGGATGGGGGGGAGGTAGATGTCATGACGTCATATTCAATGGGGGG
>Ga0209367_1008933_pt1 | contig 13668 bp, 8 predicted proteins | sample WorMetLIZISLAND2_FD_187412 | JGI IMG/M metagenome (GOLD analysis project Ga0209367, IMG submission 187412) | Marine gutless worms symbiont microbial communities from Max Planck institute for Marine Microbiology, Germany - Olavius geniculatus... ... | reverse complement strand
TCGCACTTCAGCACTAAGTAGTTGACATTGACTGTCTTGAGTCTTGACTTAGTGTAGTAAATATTCGTTGTTTAGAAATTTCTTCGTTTGCATTAGCGCAGCACCTCAAAATAACGTCTGTGGGGCCCGTGAATTTCCGAAACTCTTTCCGTGAATTTTCCGTGAAATTTGACACATTTTAAAAATTCTACCGTGAAATCATGCATTTTTTCCCGTGAATTCAGTTGGTCCCTACGTATAGGCCTATAAACGCAGGCATAATAGGATTAGGTGAAATAGAAGGACACCGAATTGGCAGCATTGCTCCTAAGCGATTGCTTTGCTGGTCACCGGTACCTAATCGTCGCGCTTCATGTCGGACTACAGCAGGTGCCCGTGACGTCACGCAGACTGCCCGCGACCCGCGCGTGTGTCGCACGCCTCTGTCAGTTAACCTGTCATTAGAGCACACGCAATACTCACACGTTACAGTCCGTCCGTCCGTCCGGCAACCGCTTTAACGTCCACGAAGACTCGTGCGGTGCCACACCAGTAGGCTTAGTACCACGGCGGCGACGTCGCCAGTCTTTCAGCTACGCCGAATGTGTAGGCTAATTGTCGGGTGTCACATCACATCAGCTAGGCCTAATGATGGTTCTGCTCGGCGTTTGATAGGCCAACGTGAAACGAGATCTCCTCGGGTCGTAGGCCTACTCGTGTATATAGTAGGCTAAATGTGAACAGTGAACACTTCCAATTTGTTCGTTCCAATATATTGCGCTTTTAATAATAATTAGGCTTACACGTATGACAAAAAACTTTCACAGTTTATAAAAATACACTAAAATGTGTCCTAATAACAAGTGGACACATAGAACATCGTGAATAGACCTAACTGCGATAAACTGAAACTGCTATTGATGTAAAGTGATGTATTATTCAATTGGAAAAAAAGTACACACAATTTGGCGTAGAAAAAAGCCACAAATAAAGAAGTCAAATTTTTCAGAGATATCATTTTCAGTGTTTTAAGTTTATAGGATTAGCTTGTTACGCAAAAGCCCTGTCTTGGGGTAGCTAGCGCAAAGCTGTCTGTTTGTCTGTTACATTCGCCAGATGTCGAAACCTCACGGGCTACGTACAGTAAGAAATTTATTAACGAGTTTCCCATCAGAAACTGGTTTAGCTGCGTGATCTTCGAATGAACTGCGAACGAAGCTTGACCAAGCCGGTAGGCTTACTGTGAAAAGTTGCAAACCCGGCAGTTGCAGCACGTGGGAATGTCTGCAATAAAACAAAACAAGACTGTTGCGATAAAAACAAACTAAAACGTTTTAGGCTGTTTTGTTTTATTTTATTGCAGTATGTGAGGCCGCCCTAAGACACGGATTGTTCCTAACTTTGATTCAGTTGAGAAGCTAGGGGCGCCGCCCAGTATTCACCCACAATTTCTACAAAACCATTCGTCAGATGCAAAAGACTGGAATTTTCAAAACGTCAATGCATGGGATCGATGCTGCTCAACTGCTGCGCGAGATAAGGCCAAAGTTACTATTAATCATTAATAAGAAGTAAATTGGCAAAGCAATGACTTTGAACTACTTGAACACCACATTAGGGGTTTTATTATTTTTTTGCGATTTTGGGCTGCGATGCACACATTTCAATTAAAGAGCGAATTGCGTTGAAATCACTAGAGAACCAGAACAACATGCGTATGAAATTTTCTTATGTATGTTGTCGTTGGCAATGATTTCAACGGTCTAAGTCGCGACCCTTTAGCTTCAACAAGGCCTGCGCAGGTGGGCATCAATGAAGGATTTCCCCCCAAAAAAGTCGCCATTTTACCTCTGTTCGCTCATCTAGCGTAACAAGAAATTTGAGCTAATGCTCATGAGACGCGCGAGAGCCCATTTCCTGTTCGCAGGTAATCTTGGTGTGTCTCCATCCATTTCGTCGCAATTCATTCTTTTGCAGCCACAAATTGCCAAAAGCACTTAAAATTAATGTTTTTGGGGTTCAAAATCATTCAAGGTCATGGATGTTGACATTTCTAAGAAGCTTGTCGCCAGTGCTAGTTATGATAAGCAGCATGTCTGTACCTGCAACCATTTTCACGCTAGACAAGACAACAGCGGATAAATAAACACTTTTTAGAAGAGTATCCCTTTTTGACACCCGCGTGCGCAGAACTCTTTGAATCTAGAGGGTCCGAACTTAGACCGCTGAAATCTACATTCAATGCTGAAAATTTCATATGCAGGTTGTCTTGGTCTATCTCCAGCCATTTCGGCGCAATTCACTCTTGAAATGCGTGTCGCAGCCCAAAATCGCGAAAAATTCAGTAAAACCCCCTATTTTGGGAGTTTAAGGTCAATCAAGGTCATCGACGTTGACATTTCTAAGAAGCTCGTTGTCAGTGCTTGTTATGATAAGCAGCATGCCTGTGTCTATCTGCAACCATTTTTACGTTAGACGAGCCAATAGCGGTAGAATAACGTCTTTTTGGAGGGGTGCCCCTCTTTCGCCCCCTCGTTTGTGAGGACCCCTTTCACCCAGCGGCATAAAATTTTGTCACGAAATACTAGAGACACTAGTCTATCATATGGTAAAAACCCGAAGTCTCTATCTCAACTGATCTTGAAACGGTACCGGGTTGTGATGGGCAGACACAGACAGACGGACGGACAGACAGACGGACAGAATTACCATAGCTAATACGCGCTATAGCTAGCTAGCTAGCTAGCTCTCGCGCGTAAAAACGGTTGCAGATAGACATAGACTTGCTGCTTACCGTAACAAAAACTGCCGACGGGCTTTTAAGTTGTATCAACATGGATGGCATTAAATGATTTTGAATTCCAGTAACGGTGCATTTTTAGGTTTTTTCTGCGATCTTCGACCGCACACTAAGAGTGAATTGAGACGAAATGTTTGGGGATAAACCAAGACAAACTGCGAACATGAACATTGAACTGCTATAGGTTAAGCTGTCGCGGTCTCGTGAGCATTAGCTCAAATTACTTGTCGGTTGAGTTATAGGACCAACTATTGTTTTGGGTGCCACTTCTTATTGAAACACAATGTGTAGGTTTATAGAGTAGACTTATGGCATGCTGTATGTGTGACCAGCTATAAAATAGGTGAAAACTGCGTTCCTGATGTTAGCCTAATCTTGCAAGTGCGTAAGCTATAGTCTAGCATAATGCTGACGTTCTCATTGGAGATGCATGGAATAGCATTAGAGCCATACGTCGTTTACTTTGCTGACCACTAACATAAAGTCGTGCTGCTCTGCCGATTGGCACACACTGTTGATGATCTTGAACTAGGCTAGTTTTAACGCTGTTACAGATACTGCAACTTTTTTATTGACATATTTCGAAACTGCATCTACTTAGGCTACTGAAGATTAGACCCATGATCTATGATAGGACTAGTCACGCTCACGACCTGTGTCAAAACGAATAAACGAAAAGAGCTGGATTTTGTTCCACTTATCCCACACGCTGTAAGCGGGTTCGGGCTGATTCAAAGCAGCTTATGATAATATGTACAACATTCAGGATATACACTGTGTCTCAAAAAAACATCCCCGACATTTTCGACTGTAACTTGAAAACCAATTATCAGATTTTGATAATTTTTGGGACGAATATTTCTGACACAACTTGTCATCAAATGACTAGTCAGTTTCCCACCTGACCCAACTTTTTGTTTTTGCACTACCTGGGGAAACCATAACCAGCAAAATATCACTTTTTTATCTAATGAGATATGATTTCTTGATTAACATAACGCGTAAAAACACATTTTGTTCACATTTCTGACACTTTGGCTGATAATTCATCCAGTTGTTCATTTTTCAACTGCCTGCAGTAAAATTGCTTAAAGTATTGGCCTATTATGCGAACACCGGCAAGGAGACGCTTTCTCCATTCACTGACAGCAGTATCGATAATGTTCTGCTCCAGACCAATCCAAGCTGTACCAGGCGCTTCTTGACTTCACAAACATTTCTAAGCTTTATCCGGTAGACACACTGCTGCACGACAGTCAAACCTTGTAATAGACCGGCTGTCGGGGTCTACAGATTAGGATAGATAGAATTTATCGACGTTTTTTCATTCATTATAACACGTATTATGCTTGGACTGATTTCCCAAGGTAGTGTAAAAGCAGACGTTGAGTGAGGTAAAAATTAAAACACTTATTTAATAGCCAGTGGTGTCAGACATTTTTCTGCCAAAAATTATTAAAATCTGCTAATCTTTCTTCAAGTTACGATTAATAATGTCGGGAATGTTTTTTTAGGTTTTCTGTTTATTTCAACACATATTTCGCTTAATCTGATTTTCCTAAGTAGTGCAGAAGCATACATTGGGTGAAATAGGAAACTGGACGGTGATTTGATGGCAAGTTGTGTCAGGAATATTCGTACCAAAAACTATCAGAATCTGATAATTTGTTTTAAAGTTACAGTCAAAAATGTCGGGAATTTTTTGGGGACACAGTGTACATATAGGATGGCCCCAGATAACGGCATTTGTTTTTCTAATGTTTCGTGCTTTATTTTGCATGGAAACTGTAAACATTTTCTTAAGCCCATGCACAATCGTCTCAAATGTATTTAAATTTTAGGATTTACATATACAGCAATAATGTTAATATAGGGTCCTACACACTATAATCCATTTATCAACGAATTATGAATCAATCAATCAGTAAGTTATTTGACACAAACCACTTGGGTCCATTATAAACAGAATACAGACGCAAATAAATACAAGAAGACTAGGCTATTGCTAAAAAAATTAGCCTACAAAAAGAATACAAACTAATACCGATATTATCGGAAGAATTGGTTCGCAAGTAAGTAAGTAAGTAAGTAAGTAAGTTTTATCGTTTCGATTACGAAATTCAAACGCAGTGTATTTTTTAAAACCTGGGTTTACAAGTGTGAAAATGGGCGGATTACCCTGGTTTTCGGGTAGGCTACCGCGGATACCCGAATTGCATTCGCTAGTTTCAATAGGTAAATTACCGTCAGATTATACAATGTAAAAATATACATTGTAAATTGTATGTATATAGTATATAGCTGATCCCCCAGTACATAACTTGACAGTGTGTTAGGGGATTTAAAACAGTTGAGGGGAGGGGGTTAACCCTCTCCCCCTTCAACTCCTCGGCTATTCAAACACTGACCCTACAGGCTATCGGGCGTGACTGTCAAGTCATCGAGTCTTCGCGGTTTGTGCAGCTGCAGTAGCAGCAGCACGATCGTGTAGAGGATAAAAAGCGCATGCACACAGTCGCCGGATATCAAGCAACAGGTTATCTCCTGGTGAGTGACCGAGTCACCGAGACGACTGAGTCGTAGGCTTTTGCATCGTATGCGTGTTAGCGTCTCTCTCTCTCTCTCTCCCTATCTGCATGGCCTGGTAGGTCGCGGATCGCTCGCTCTCCTGCGACACTATTGACCGGATGGGACGACGCTCTGCAGTCGCCGGCGTGGATATAATGGACATAGGAAACAGACAAAAACGCCCGCGGACCAGAGGTGTAGTGGTAAATTTTTGTTTAGGGGAAACGCCTTCCTTTCCTTCCCTTCCCTCTTTTACTTAAAAGTAGTTTCCCTTTTACCTATATGCTATTGCATCTGAGGGAACGCCTTAGCGGGGTCCGGAGCGGAGCACCGGCAGCAAACGTATTTTAGAGCATTTCTGCGCTCCAGAAACCGCATCTGGCGACGCAAAGTTTGTGTTATTGTACAAAAGGGGGGCTATTTTTTTTCACTTCACCTCAGCTCGGTAAACCACTTATATTTTACTTGACGTCTGACTAGCAGAAACGGCGATTCAAGAGTTGTTCACCTTTACCTAGACTTCATTTTTTACAGGCCTTGGGAGGTCGCTACTGTATCACTGTTTCCCACGTCTTGACTTGAAGGTATTTGCATTTTTTTGGGACACCACTGCCCCGGACATAATTCCACTCTACCATTTCCCATGCGACAAAACAGTGTTGTCAATAACGTCGATAAGCGTTCCAACAAGATCGTGAATAAGTACCTATATTCTTAGTTTTGAAAAGTTGTGATCAATTATAACTGTGATTGCTTGTAGCCTATGTAACTAATGTTATCAAATGTTTTAGTTCACATAGGAGTGGGGATAATGTCGGGAGCGATTTTGTCTCGGATTCAGTGGATATGCGTCAGTCGGTCGGATGCGACGACTAAGGCCTATAGCGGTCGTTTGAGCGAGACGTCGTGTTGAAATCGTCAACCGTTCATCCTCCATTTAGACCTACGTCGTTGCCGCATAGACACTCTGTCGACATCGTCGTCGTCTTCACATTCTGTCCTCCGTAGTACTGAGGATCGGAGATCACAGAGTAATGCTGACCGATATTCAAGTCAACGCTGTAACGTGCTAACTTGCTTGGTAAGTCATCATCAATCGTCACAGATTGGTCTTAATCAAGCTGCCCGAATAAATGAAAACACATACACTTGCCATCAAACAACCGTTCAGTTTTTCACCTCACCCAATGTATGCTTTTGCACTACCTGGGGAAAGCAGACCAAGCATAAAACGTGTTAAAATGAATTGAAAAACGTCAATAAATTCCATCTATCCTAATCTGTGGGCCCCAATTGCCATTCTATTACAAGGTTTGACTGTCATGCAGCAGTGTGTCTACCAGATGAAGTTTAGAAATGTTTGAAGAGTCAAGAAGCGACTGGTACAGCCTGCATTGGTCTGGAGCAGAACTTTTTCGATACTGCTGACAATCAATGGAGAAAGCGTCTCCTTGCCTGTGTTCGCATAGTGGGCCAACACTTTAAGCAATTTTACTGCAGGCAGTTGAAAAATGGACAACTGGATGAAATGTCAGCCGAAGTGTCAGAAATGTGAACAAAATGTGTTTTTGCGCGTTATGTCAATTAAGCAATCATATCGCATTGGATAAAAAGTGATATTTCGCTGGTTGTGTTTTCCCCAGATAGTGCAGAAACAAATGCTGGATAAGGTGGAAAACTGAATAATCATTTGATGGCAAGTTGTGTCAGAAATATGCGTACCAAAAATTATCAAAATCTGATAATTAGTTTTCAAGTTACAGTCAAAAATGTCGGGGATGTTTTTTTGAGACGCAGTGTAGTTTTTACGAGTTGAAAATCGACAACTATTAACTGTCACTTTGTTTTGATACGATATTATAGTATGATTTAATGACTTGCACTGGAATACTGACAGGCTAGCTGCCAGTTTAATCTAGCACTTAAACTGAAAAAAAACTAATGATGTTTTAAATGTAACTGAATGTAGGCCTAAACCGCAAAATATCCATAACATAAAGGCCTATGGTCCCGGGAGAGATACAAAGGGCTGAAATAGTAAAACAAAATAGGAAAGAAGCTCCACTATGTCACGTAGTGCCGGTGGTGACCTATCACGGTCCGACCCAGCAATTAGCTTATAAATGTATACCTATATCGATTCAGTTTTTTATACTCTCGCTGGGAGAATAAACGAAGTATTGATTTTTGTACTGTCGTATTAAAAATGACGACGGCGATCGAGGTGGATTCGCGGCTCACCATGATTCAGGTTGGTCCAATCTAATCATCTCCAATAGGCCTGAATGCCATAGCCTCTCCGTTCTGTATTCATCAATTGACTGGCTGAACCATCGCAGTGGTTTTGCTAAACTGTCGAGCACATTGGCATGGCTATCATTATCGTTAATATTAATTCCTGTGTGCGTGACAAAATTGGTTTGTTTAGATTTCCCATGGCTTAAAAGCTCTATTGTATTCATCGTTTCCAAAAGCAGCGGACAAAGTTATCTGTCTTGATTAATTTCGTCCATTTGTGGCAATGCAGTATTATAGCCTACTACTTGTGTAACAGTTACTAGATATAGCACTACTAAAGTGGATAAGTGAGTACGCAGACACCACTCCAGACAGCTTTAGTTTGGATGTCCATCTTTCGTCACTTAATTCTTTGAAATACGCGAACCCTAACTCTCATTCTAATTATTTCTAACCCTACTGCATTACGCATAACGCTAACGCAAGCAAGTCGAGTCTATTACTGCCGACGACTATTTGTATGGCTGCCGTAAAAATAGTTACCGCATTTTGCAAAATGTCTACTTTTATCATTGTAGTGTTTTTTTTTCTATTTTGCATTGCCGGCGGGCGTGATAGAATGATAGTTCTACTATGCAAGAACGATGCAGAATCCGGGAACCTAGAAAAATGGTTGTTGGCGTAAATTATTGAAAAAAGCTGAATCATTTTCCTACTATTTCGGTCATGTACAGACTCAGTGTCCGGTTCTTGCTGCCTAAGCCGACAAAGAATGTAAAAATTCCGAACGGAATAAAGACGCAAATGAATTGATTTCTTTTCAATCGTGGCCTACTGTATATAGGCTATACCTTCCCCAAGAGCGGCGCTGCAGGGGCTATATCCCCATCATGCAGCGACAGCATGATGAACCGTACATTCTAGAGCTCCCGACATTAGTTATCAGCTTATCCACCGTGCGTACTATTGAGGTTTTATTGACGAACGAAATTGCTCATGCCGCATAATAAAGTCTCTTAAAAGCGATATCGACAAGCGCTGCAAAAAGCGTGATAAAGCAGCACAGTGTTGACGCGTTGGATTAAGTAGAGAGATGTAGCATACAGCAGGTGCAACAGCAGCCTGCTGCCAGTGCTTAATTTGCAGAAAAAGAAGTAGCGGTAGGCCTATACTGGCAATCGAGACGCCAAAGGCGTCGAAGAAGAGGGGAATAGGGAAAGATTGTCCCTTTTAGCCGACTGGCGTCGTGAACTCCCCGAGCTGGGAGCCCCGGACGGAACGACTTTTGGTGCATTTTGAGGCTGAGAAACGCATCTGCTGAGTAGCAAATCACAAAAACAACCACAGAAACTGCACAGAATAGGCGATCGCCGTTGCGACAACAAAAATTACTGCCGGACTGCCGGTGCGCTGTATCAGACACTACCGGAACAAATTAAACTGCAGGTGGTCACCATATTGTGTTAGGCCTATGATTTAGCACTGTGAAATAAACCGAAAGTTGATACTATTCAAGCTTTCTAGTTGTGTATCCTGTCGGCGGTTTGAGCGGAGAAAATATGCTAATCTAGTGTACGTCTAAGCCGTGTTTATCGGTTCCAATACTGCCAAAATATTCATATAAACCGAATAATTCGTGCTGATTGCCTATGTGTTACGCTGCGAGAAAAGAAACTGTAGTGAGATTTGCGCGCGTTTCAGTATATCAAGCACCTAAGTAATTTGGTAATAGGCGAAATCGCTGATTGTTGCTGCCCCTTGGTAAATTATAAATAAACAATTGCAAGTTATGGGTGAGGATTCGACACCCAAATTTTCCCTTTCTCTGTAGATCGGGGACTCCACCTATATCTAACACAATGTGTCATTGTGTTATTGGCTACCTGTCAAATGGCATTTTAAATTATTTCAAACGGTTTAAGCAGCGTCCTGCACGAATGTGTCAGACGACAGAGAGACTACGGTACGGTGAAATATGTAGCTATAGGCGGAGTCGCTTGCTCTAGAGCGATTCCGTTTAAATAAAGTAATTAAAACGACTGGTCTGCGTAACTGAACTACTATGTACGTCTAAATCTTTTCTTTATCACAGCTCTCGTCGTCTTTAATGATAAATTGATTTCAAAAACGTGGGCTGTTTTATTGCAGCAAAATGTCCTTAAATATTATTAGTGTTATTTGAACTCTGCCAAACATATGATACACAATAGGCCTATGATAAGAAGTAATGATTAATGAATGCGTGACAAGCAAAACAAGACTACGAGATGTCGCATTTAGAAGATTTTAGCGCGCGCTAATCAATCAATGTTATGTCTATACAAGTAGGCAGACAATTGCCTGTAGCTTCTGTTGTGTGAAATAGAAAACAAAAAAAACAGCTATGAAATGTTTTCTTTTCGTCCGACTAGGCCTATAAAAAGTTCTGCACGCGAGATAATTTATTGTCGCACTGGACATGTCACTGTCACTGACAGTCAGTGACGACGTCTGCGTCGAACAAAGCGGCATAGGAAATGAAGTCGTTTTTTACTGTCTGCCCGAAGAACATACACAGATGCCTAGTTCCGTTGGGACAATTCCTCGATCAGCCGGTCTTCACTGCAGTTATAGTATAGAGTTGCGCAATAGCCGATAAACATATTATTCACAGAGTACTCAAAGGAAAACGGAAGATATGGAAAGTCGGATTAATTGGCCGGAATACCGTTGTTTAGTAACGTTCAACCTGAAAAATGTCGAAGATATACTGTTCTAAATCAAGCCACACGCTATATCATTTTTACGGCTAACGAATGGTCGCGCACAAAAAAGTATGCAACAAACCAAAAAATTGCAAGCATCAAAGGAAGTCCTACGTTGACATGACCACTACAAATCGATAAACATATTTTTACCTCCGCCAAGGAAGTTATGCTTTTGCCAGAGTTTGTTTGTCTGTCTGTCTGTGTGTTAGCAAGATAACTCGAAAAGTTATGGAAGAATTTTTCTGAAATTTTCAGGGAATGTCGGGAATGGCAAAAACTACAAATTATTCAATTTTGGGGGTGATCCGAAAGGAATCCTGGATTCTGAATCACTTTGAAATTTTCGTTAACGTTGCTTTCAATGGGGCATAAGGGAAACCGCTGCCAAACCGAATATGGTGCTGCCATCTGGCGAACAACATGGCATTGGCAGATGTCTGCGGTCTCTGACTGCTTTTCTAGTTTGCTTTGCTATTACTGGTAACTGGCAAAGCTTACAAATAATTATGCCTTCGCTTCTGTTCCGATTGCTGCACTGTGCACATCTCTATCCGCCGGCTGCTGGCTTTACGGAAGTTATTCAGCAAAGTTATTCAGCAGCACATTGACACAGTCAATGTGATGCAGGCAATCACCTTTTGTGATTTTCGCTGTTTTCGATGTGTGGGTCTTTGAATGTTGCCGTTGACAAGTGTAGCCTATAAATTAATGTTTTGTACTTTTATTTGATTAAGTCTAGAATCATGATCAGCCGAATATTAGCAGAATTTATCATCTTTCAGCCGAATTCCAGCCGGATTTCTTAATTTATGCGAAATCCGGCTAATCCGGATATCAGGTGATTTTTTTGTCAGCCAGCCGATATTGTAAAAAAATTCGGCTGAGGGGTCTGGTACAGAAGCGGTGCATGATAGGGTTTCTGGAGACTACGTCGTCGCGTTGGACCACCCGGGTTGCCACTGTGCCACATACGGCATGTCTCATTATGCAAACAAATGCGCCGAGAGATCGTCATGGTGGTCCGTATACGTATAGCATGTTCCATACTGATTCGGTCGACTGACGTCACTGACGTATAGCCATTACGGAGCATAACGAAACAACTTCTTCAACGGACTTTCAAATACGATTTTTTTTTCTTATGCAAATCGCGCAGAATCAGCGCGAGTTCGGTTTTTAATAACGGCGAGCTGGGTGGTAATATAGACGTAGTATACTTTGATGCGTATTTGTGAATAAAGACTATGACGTTGGCTACTTGGACACCCGCACAAACAAAAAAAACATTATCCAACTTCTGCCTAAAAGAATGTTAAATATGGGGACGTCAGTTGCAGCGAAAGGTTCGTACTGTAGACCTACAATGACATTGTGGAAACTTTCTTCTGTTTTAGGCTTATGTTTTCATCTTTTATGTTTTTTTGTTGCACGTACGTCTGATACGTGCATTAAACTATTACTTACTTGCTGAAGAAAATACATATTTAAGGTAAACTTGCAACGATATTCGTCTTCTATGTCGAAGTTAAATTAAACAACTTACAATTAGGAGGTCCCAAAACTCATACTGTCGTTTAGCTGCGATGTAGGCCTATGATAAGTTTGTTCCCGGTTGGTGTTGATCCCGTGGCTACACTTTGCAGATCCTGGAGTGGTCCGCCGTCTACTTTGAAAAATGTATATGTTTTAAGAGCTGCTGAAACGCTTATGTCATATCAAATCATTCCATGTATTTTAAAATTTAAAAAAAGAGTTAAATCATTTTTTTTGATTTTTAGAGTCAACACTAACGTGATAATTTTACTTCATCGATGCGAATGCAGATCATGGTTTTGGTGATGGGAAATTGGGAAGTAGGGGGTTTATTTTAGAGGCATATATCTTGTTGAATATTTCATGGTGAAACATCAATTATTTTATTTTATTGTGATATTTTTAGGACGCTATAGGGATCTATTAGTCTATCGTGCGTTTTTACTTCTATGATTTAGCCTAGCATCTAAATTTTAAACTCAACATTTACCATCTTTAGCAATGGTGACGTGCTTGTTAATAGTATCAACATCGATGATCTTTGCATGACCTTGAACCTAGAAAACAGAGGATTTTAGTAATTTTGTGCGCTTTTGGCTGCAGAATAGTGAAGTGCGACGAAATTGATGGAGATAAACCTATATTAGCTGCGAACAGGAACTGCCATAAGCTCTCGCGCGTTTCATGAGCATTAGCTCAGATTTCTTGTTCTCCCTTGCGCCTATACACGTAGAATGAACGAGACAGTGCCGACCATGTTCAATTTATATAGGCCTAAGCTTACTCGACACACGCCAAAGCTGCATAAACTAATTTCAACAGGCGACTAAGCGAGATGGCGGTAAACACAGTTTATGAATTACCTCATGTAATATACTCTACTTATCTGAGCGCTGCACGCACAGCCGAAATAGTTTGCCTTTTTTTCTTAACGCTAAAAATCCCCACTTCATTAGTACACAGTACACGCAGGCGGCTTCTCGGTGAATTATTCTAGAAGCAAGAAGCTCAGCTGTCGCAAGCGCAAGTATTCTTTGCAGGCCTATTGCGTGTATTTAGTCTCAGTAGCCTGCGTCTGTTCTATGTTCTATGCATTTATAAAGGCGTACGAATTAAGCGGAACAGTCTATTCGAAAACGAAGTTATCTATTTATGTAGAACTGTCAGGGATGTGCATGAGACCTTCTGAGTAGAGACCGGGACGAGACCGAGACGAGACGCTGAGGCTTCCGAGACGTTGGCCGAGACCTTGAAGCTCCCGAGACTCTCGAGAGTCTAGGAAGCTTAAACGTCTCGCCGAGACGTTGTCCGAGACGTATGATAAAACTCATTTAAATTGACAAAATTTTATACGGATCAATTAACTCGCACCATGGTAAGCGCTTTCTATCTGCGATATTGTGGGCTGGTACGTGGTGGAAATAGGTCTAGTAATCGATCGTCAATCACGTAGTGTATGCGTTGCGGTTGTGGTTTGCTCGCAAGATTAACGTTCAAACCGAACGCAACAAAAAGAAACTTTGAAGATGTAACCAAGACGCACGTATAAAGTTTATCAGTAATCGTCCACTTTTAGCGACAACTTCCGCTTGTCATGCCGGCTTTGACGACTGTTGCTAAATGCTACTAGGCAACTCTGCTCACGTCCTTCAGCCTTTGATTCCGGATCGCCAACCGTCATCTTATGATCTCAGACCGCGTTCTCATGACAAACTTTTGCTTAACAAAACTACTTACCTCAACGAACGTGACTTTGTCATTCGCATGCTTTACAGAGACAGCTATTGATGTGTACATCTTTGC
>Ga0209367_1008932_pt1 | contig 13669 bp, 4 predicted proteins | sample WorMetLIZISLAND2_FD_187412 | JGI IMG/M metagenome (GOLD analysis project Ga0209367, IMG submission 187412) | Marine gutless worms symbiont microbial communities from Max Planck institute for Marine Microbiology, Germany - Olavius geniculatus... ... | reverse complement strand
TTGGACTGGTGTGATCAGTTTGAGCTGTTCCAAGTACCAGACGAGTCTGGTGTTTATCATACGTTCCATAACCTTGCACAAGCAACTAGTTAGAGCAATGGGTCGATAACTTGTTGGGTCAGTTGATGTTTGCTTCTGCAACACCGAGGGAATGCAGACCAAGCGAAATATGCATTGAAATATGCAAAAACGTGAAAAAATATCCCAAACTATCGATCATAACTTGAAGAAACATCATCAGATTTTAATAATTTTTGGTCTAAGTATTTCTGACACCACTGGCTACTGAATGATTGTTTAAGTTCCCACCTCACCTAACTTCTGCTCTTGCTCTACCTGGGGAAAACCGACCAAGCAAATCGTGTTGAAATGAATGAAAAAAACTTCAATAAATTCTACCTATCCAGATCTCTGGCCGGCAACAGCCAGTTGATTACAAGGTTTGATTGTCCCTAAGCATTGTGTCTAATAGATGACGTTCAGAAATGTTTATGAATTTAAGGAGGGACTGGTGAAGTCTGTATTGGTCTGAAGCAGAACATTATCGATACTGCTGTCAATGAATGGAGAAAGCGTCTCTTTGCATGTGTTCGCACAATGCACCCACATTTCAAGCAAGTTTGCTGTAGGCAGTTGGAAAACAAAACACTTAAATGAAATGTCAGCCAAAGTGTCAAGAAAATTAACAAAATATGTTTTTGAGCATTATTTAGATTGAGCAGTAGTATGCAGATTGGGAAAAAGCAATATTTTGTTGGTCCTATTTTCCCCAGGTAGCGCACAAACAGATTTTGGATAAGTGAGAAATTGAACATTTATTTAATGGCAAGTTTCTCAGGAATATTAGTACCAAAAATTATTAAAATCTGATAATCCTTCTTCACATTACAATCAAAATGTTCGGAATGTTTTTTGAGACACAGTGTATAATTCAAAGTGCAAAAATGGCAGAAACAATAATCTCACTATTTTTGGCCTGAACGGTGGTGGAATCTGTTTCAGTTCGAGAGCCTTCCAGTCAATCTTGTTGTTGAAGAATGCATGGACGAGTATTGCACGTTCACCGCCTTGTGACGGGATGCAGCCAAGTCGCTTCGCTGGATTCTTCGTCATAAACTGTCCAGCGAAATAAACACAACGAGCTATTAACAAGAAAGCAAAGAATACACACAATAACCAACTGATCATAGAATGTTTATACAGGCTAGCAGTAAATGTGTTTTATTACAAAATTATCTTAACATTACAAAATTGTAAAAAATGCCAGCAATCGTACTTTGACAGAAACGATTTAACAGAAACTAGAAAATTTAACTGCATACAAAATACTAATCCCTTTTAGCACACAAACCGTACTGTGACAGAAACAATTAAGCACAAACCAGTCAATCAAAATCCGTATAAAATACAGACCCCTTTCAGCACAGCGACTGCTTCTTTGCTAAGCCAGATGGGAAACAGAACATCATCTTGTAGGATTGCCTCAAACAAGTCATCCTCACTGTCAGCCTCAAAGGGCGGTTGTCCTGCCAACATTTCATAGATGAGAACACCCAGTGCCCACCAGTCGACAGAAATATTATATGGCAACTCTCTCAGAATCTGCTCAACAAACGCAACACAACATCGCAAACGTACACATAACTGGCAAACAACCTTGAAGCAGTGATGTGTCCTCGAGGACTTGTCCTCATCCTTGACGTGCCTCGAGGACACACACAATGTCCTTTGTCTTGTCCTTGGTCCCATTTGCTTGGCCTTGAGATAAAGTCCTTGGCCATAATACTGAGGACTTTAATAAATTCTGTTGATTATTACCGACAGTCTGAGCACTAAACTGAAAAGGTGTTGAACATTAACTTTTGACATAACTGAAACCTGTGATGCCAGAATTGCCACTGTGGTAGCAGTTTTTGGATGACCATAGTTTTGGCCTAGAGTTTTTTGGCCTTGGTTCCAAGTCCCTGTCTTTGGCTTCACTTTCCTTGTAAGTGGTTGGCCTTGGCCTTGAACACAAAGTCCTCAATAACATCACTGTCTTGAAGATTCACAACTAAACACCACGACTCAGTCAAACACTGCTGCACACAGTTTCACTGCTGTAGAATACTTCAGCTAACAGCTGATGCATGCAAGAAATGTGCAATAATGAATTGCTCGACTCACATTTTATGACTGACAAACTATAAAATCAACACCTGGTATTAATGTACTGACCTAGTAATTACTGTAGAATCATTTACAATTAATCACATCCTTTGTTCATTATGCAGCATATACAATGGTCCGGGTTTACCTTCTGGGGCAAGTTTCCAAAAGCAAACTTTTGGGAATTGTTAGACCAATAATTCTTGCAGGCAAAATGCCGTTCCTATCGCACTGAAGGATATAGCTACCAGAGTATGCTGCATGAATCAACAACAGTTTGGAATAGCACAATACCTCTGGAGCAATGTAGTCCGGAGTGCCACAGAATGTGTCAGTTGTAGCTCCAGATGACATACCCTCCTTGCACATGCCAAAGTCAGCCAGCTTGCAGTGGCCCTCAGCATCAAGCAGAATGTTGTCCAGCTTCAGATCACTGCAATAACAGTTCACCACTAATGATTAGTATCTGTCAGAAACAATGACTCCGATCCGATGATTCATCTAATAATATCTTCTCTTCATCACATATTGTCTACCCAATCAGCACAAAGTATGTAAAAACATGCGTAAGCTTTAATTTGGACAATTAGCAGTTATGTGCACAGCGGCCTGACTAGTGTAGCCAAATGAACCAAATACTGTACAAACTAAAAAAGACTATTAATTAATTCAACTGCCAACTTCCATCTACATCCCATCATAAACTAAAAACTAAATAGTTTACTGACAGGCATATATTCATTAGCACACGCATGACTGTTTTTAGTGTAAGAGTGGGCTAAAATCTAACTTTATTAATTAATCATCATCATAATCAACTATCACTGGGACGTCCTCGTATTACATAAATGAAAACCATTCAGCAGGATCTGAAATTCAGCGACCTCAATATAGACGACGCAGTTGACTTGGCTCAGAACCGTCCACTCTGGAGATTGATGTCTACGTTCGGCGCTACGCACTCTTAGTGGTGCTTGCCAGAAATGATGACGATAATGATAATCAATGCACTACGCTAGATATGCACTGCATTTCAATTTCCAAATTTATCAGCCTTGAAAGCAAAATTTGAGCAAATTTACATCCTCAAATCTAGCAGAGATGGAGCAGTGTCAAACTTGGGACAATACATTTATGTTGTCACTAGTGTTCTATAATTTTAGGTAAATAATTGTAATGATGTTAACTCTAACAGCTGTGACCAATAATGCATCAAACTGTCAAATGACATATACAACAACAAACCAAGACCAGTTTCATTACTCTTAACTGTAAATAGTTCATGCACATTAGATATGCCAAAATTTTCCAAAACTAACCAGAATATTTTCTGCAAGCAGATTTGCCGAAAATGGCTAAGTGTCGAATCTGCAGAAACCGAGGGCAAAATCTGGTAGAACCCCCACATTGCATACAATACAAATAATACGAAAAACGCACAAAAAACCAAATACCGGTAAACAACACCATGACGATGCAGAAACATGAGAGCTAATGTAACTTCGGCAGCATAGAAACGTGTGCGTGGCTCGTCAAAACGTCGAGCATGCTGGATTTGAAACATGAGGTCTCCACCACTGATGTACTCCATCACAAAGAACAACCTGCCCTATGACAACACATACAGAAAACAGTTGTTGTACGGACACAAGACAGCAATAGTCTGCAGTAAACCAAAACAAAAACTCTTGCTGTAACTTATGAAACACTGCGTAAACTGATGCCAAAGCACAAACAGCTGCAAGAGCCACTCTTCTGGAGTTACTCCATTTCAAGCCAATCAACACAGAAAATGACATTAAAAAACACTATTGAGCTATGGTAAAATGGTAATAAAGGAAATTCCAGTAGACCATGAAAGTAAGTTTACTTAACAAGAATCAACGATTTGCAATAGTTGATGATTTGAAATAAACCTTACAGTGAGTCAACATGGAAATATTTTGGCCAGATATCTTGTAGATCTAAACACTTCACTAACATATGCTTCACTGTAAGTGAAAGTCTGCATTTTTAAAAACCAATCGCCATTCCTGCCACCCAACTCGATGTCAAAAGTGCCCATGAGACAGGCATGAAATCAACAGCACTCACTCGAGTCTGAAAGCAGGAGTGCAGAGCACATAAGAACGGATGTTTGGCTGACAATGCAAGTATTCTCTTCTCAGTCATCGTGCACTCGACGTCATCATCCTGCAGTATGCTATCCTTCTTCAACACTTTCACCGCAAATATTTCTCCAGTCGCCTTGTGTTCAGCTAACAGTACCTATCATTGTTCACAATGACAACAACAGAGATTTTTTTACACGATGTTAAGTAGTGAAAATGATGACCCACTTTTCAAATTTTTGCTGAAATGGAACAAAGATGTAAACACTGCAGAAAAATTTACATGACATTTGCAATTAAAGGTCCATGAACACCAAAATTAACATATATATTTTATCCATTTTCGTAAAATTGCATAATGTCTCTTGACAGTAATATCAGTGCCCAGCGTCTTGTCAACATGGAAAAACTTATCTTTGAAATTGACAATCTACGAAAATCACGTAGAAAACGCGCTGCCATATTGGCATGTAAATGCCCACGGTGACGTCATCACGCTAGCCAATAAACATCATGAATATTAATAGCCTAGACTGATGACGTTATTGGCTAGGCCATTAATATTCATGACGTCTCTAGACTAGGCTCATGATATCATCGGGGAAACTGGTAAATTTTTCACCTAACGTAACATAATGCCGCATTTCGTTTAAAATTGCACATTAATTTTGTACATTTATGAAGCTCAAATCAAAATATTATATATGTGAGGTTAGATGTCTAATTTAAACCTACATAAATTGCGCGAGCAAGTTTGACCGTGGCCATGGACCTTTAAGTGCCACGTCGAGTTCAGTTCAATAATCTAAGCAGAACAAGACTTAAAATATACCTTTCCAAAACTGCCTTTGCCGAGAACTTTGATAAATGTGAAGTTGTTGAGACCAACACGGGCAGCATCAGCAGTTGCTGGTGATTGTCCACCGTCATCACCAGTTTTTGTGGGCCAATCGTCAGCATCCTGCCCGATCATACCCACCTCACCTGCCGACTTACCTGCTGAATATGACAAAATGTAACCACAACTAGAATAGACTATCACTTGTGCTCATCATTACGATACTAGAATGAAACGAGTTCGCCATAAACTTACTAAATTTAACAAGACCTTCACGTTTATGGAGCAACGACCTGACACAATCAGACACATAATTCACAGACAAACTATAGCAAATTTACCGTTTTATCAGCTGCGTGAATCCTGGTTTAATATAACACTTGCGACAATGATTTTCAACAACAATTAAATATTTCGGTTGAATATCATAACCGATAAACCCGATGGACTAATCAAATAAAAATATGTGTCATATGTCAATTTCAATAACCGTAAAAACTTAGATAACGGTCCAGGAAGCAAGCAGGACAGAAAAAACTGAGGCATATGCATAATTGCAAGAATGCTTATCATCTAACTATTAAGTGATGGCTCCAAATTGTTACATTCTCCACATTGTTACATTCTGAATTGGACAGTCTCATTTTATATCTAGCATCGAGCCGTACTTTGTAGTCTCTTCGTTGCTCAGTTTGTGTTGCTTTTTGTGTTCTATTGTCGTTTCTTTTCTTTTTCTTTTTTTTCTGTACTTAGTGTACAATGAAATAATAAATAATAGTGTACCTGGTGGCATAATGGTAGCGTGTTGGACTTATGATTGACAGGTCATGAGTCTGACTCCTGGTCGAAGTCAGTATCAAGTGGTTACTAGTCAGATGGTTGACTGTCTGCGGACAGGTAAACAATCTTGGTACATCAGCACCGACTACCAAAGTCAACTCAGCTTTTCATCCATCCACAGTAGGAAAATCAAGTACCAGCCTGTCTAGCCAAGGTTAAGGTGGGTACATTCACCTGTGTTGAGTGTCAGATCTAACACTGTGTGATCCAGTATGGCAGGTGATGCTCCATAGCTCTGTGACGACTGTCCCATACAGGCCAGTCGAGAGCCACGATGGGGCCCGGGGTAACATTATCGCGAGGCCCCCAAACATTTTCACGGGGCCCCTCTGGGAAGAAAATTTTTAAATTTTGTTTCAAAATGGTACATTCTGGCGTACTTTATGTTTCTGGCCGACAGTGGGGCCCCCCAAACGTCGTGAGGCCCAGGATAGCTAACCCCCCTACCCCACCTTCTCAACGGGCCTGTTTCCATAAACGTAATCTTTAAGCATTTAAGACTTACTGCCTGACTCAGTCCCTGCTGCTCCTCCACTGCTTACTGTAGAAGACATCGACACACCACTTGATAACGGCTGCAAATGAACACACCAAGCAGAACTGTTACAAAATCACCACTACTTCTGTCTGCCAATACATAATACCACACATACATGTAATAAAGTTATGGCTGTCCTGTGTACTCAAGGTATGATGACCAGAGTTAACTACCTTGATTGTCAAGTACTCATTAATCTATCAAAGTACTTTGATAGCTTAGCCCTGATATATCTAAAAAAAATTTAAACTAAACAATACTTCAACATCTGAAGCATTGGATGTGGATGCCTATGCCCTCTGCAGTAACTCGCACACTCAACAAAGAAGACAAACCTTCTTTCCAAACAAGCCAAGTTCCTTCAGTCTCTCTGCCAAGTCCTTCGTATTGATCCCACAATTCTTTGCCACATTTTTCTCGCATCTCTTATGAATTGTCATTTTACAAGCTGTACACACAAACAGGAAAGTTAGTAAATATTACCGCTATTCACAATAGCCATATAACTAAGTCAATTATTTTAAAAAAAATAAAATGTACTTAGAAATTGCCATCAGTCAGCAAACAACTGGACAAATACAAATCTTTCTTACCCATACCTTTCCAAATCTTTTCATGTATGCATGGTACAAAGTTTTCGACATATACTGTACAGTATGGAAAATACAGGGTGGGGCAAAAAATGTGGCAGTTTACTTTTGTCCATATATTCGCCAATTATTGATCGATTTTCAAAATTCTTTCACTGCCACACTCTGCAGACAATTTGCAATAACATGATTATTACATTTCCCACCACACCATAAATGTGTCTCTACACTAACTTATGAAACATCAATGAAATATGCATTATGCATACATAACGATAATAACAAGCAGACATTTTGGTAAAATTAAAAAAACACCTCAGACCAACATTGCAGTGAATGGTCTGTATGACACTAAACTGTGTGGGTCTAACACAGTCCAGCATCATACAGATCATTCATTGCAATGTTGGTCTAAAGTGTTTTTCCATTTACCTGAATTTTGGTTATTATCGTTAGTTTTTGCTTACATTTATATTTAACAAAGTAATGTAGAAACACATTTACCGTGTGGCGGGATATATAATAATCACATTATTGAAAATTGTCTGCAGAGTGTGACAGTGAAAGAATTTTGAAAATTGGTCAATAAGTGAGATGTTTTTTATGGCTCACGATGTATAAGTATTTTGTAAGAGTACAGTGAAGTGATGTTACCTTCACACTGTAAGCCCTGTCTCATGATGCCATAGATAAGTGAGCCACAGTGATCACAAAAAGTGAATCGCATGAAACTATGAATGGCAAACCGATGTGGAATATTGATATTAAATCTCTGCTCCGACAGCTGCACAGCACACACCACCATGTTATCAGTCACTGTACAAGTAAAACTTTCTAAATGAACACCATTGCTGAATTATCAAAAAATGCGGCAAAGACATCCAAATGCTACTGATAATCAATCAATCATTATGCCAAATAGCAGCACATACAAATAAAAACATAATACAAAATGTTATGAAAAAGAATACTTGGTAATACTATAAACACTAGTAACACGACGAAGCGAAAAAATATCCGCATTCATCGAATGCAAATATTAACTTTACTTTCGTCGAATAACGAATGCAAATACTTATTCAGCCTGAAGAAAACTTATCTATACCAGTATATGAATAAAGCGAAACATCCAAATATAGTTCTTCAGTGTTCAGTCAGTGAAAATCAGCACCGGTATCTAAGGCAAAGTTTAGTCAATCCAGTTCAGTTAAAAAAATGAAACATCCAGAGTGTTGTGTTCTCTTCACTGACAGTATTTCCTATTTAAAATTCAATCAAGTTGAATAAAATGAAATATTCGTATTCGCCAGAAACGCCCCCAACTATTCGTCAAATATCGAATAGCTGTGAAGTTGTCGAATATTCGCATGTTGTCGAATGCAATATGAACTTCATCACATCCCTAATAAACACAAACTGCAAATAAACTATACACTGAAGTCTAAGATTAAGAACACTGTACATTATACTGAACCGATAAAATTCAAAATAAAAATAGCGTACTGCAGCAAATTCATCGGGTGAAGACTGCTTGACTCCCGGGCAGATTGTAACAATGTCTCGATGACAACGTTTGTGTACAACGCACGTACACACTGTCAGAAAAACAACAACAACAACAACCAAACATAAACAAACTTTAGCCAATTTTTCATGAAGCTACATTAAATAAGTTAAACCAATCAATATTTTAATTATCTAAACACAAACAGAAAAACATGAATGATATGCTTATGATACAGACAGGAGTTAAAATCAATAAATTGCTGCAAATGACAAGTAAACATGTAACAGTGCAGTAAATGTTGCCCATATGGCTAAAACAGAATTCCCATTTCCCAAAATGCACTTATATTCTACTGTGGATATGTCATTATTACATAAATACAAATGTTCACAGTAACATTCCTACCCTGGCACTGGTAGCCTTGTGGTGAAACAAGTCCCCTGAACAAAAGCAGCATATTCACCAGCAACAACTGACAATATCAAGAAGTTACCATAATACATTAACACAATACACTAAACAAAACGGATTTCTTCTTAATTTCTGCAGTAGTTTTATACTGTAAACAGTCTCAATACCCATGCTTGAAAACCAAAGCAACAGTTTTGTAAGTTAACTAATATCTAATAACCATGACTGTGTTTGTACTTCTAAGGGCTGGTTTCTGCATCTTAACCGGCCGGTCAAGTTAGTGTTAACTGACAGATTTGCATAACTCGCATTTTCCGTTGCACTAACCAATGGTTATAATGGCCAAAAATCTAACTGGCCAAAATCGGCCAGTTAGCTAACCGTTGATCATACTTATCATATTCAACGCAACTTTTGTAGCATTTTGCAAGCAGTTAATTGACGAATGTGGTACAATAGAACGATTTTACTGTATAGCAAGGTCTTCTAAATGCTCAAGAAGACATTTTCTGCTACAAATTTTACTACAAAATCCATTCATGAATGGACAAAATGGCCGTCCGCAATCGGTTGGCTGGCTGACGTGCGCTAGCACTCATTAATATTCATGATGCCCGCCTGTGCTAGGCGGAAGTGATAAGTGCTGTACGCATCATTGCTAAACAACTATAGTTTACCATTCAGTTACCTAACAGCCAGTCAAGGTTTTGTTCAGAAACGTGCACAAACTTAACTAGTGAGATACAATTAACAGATGGTTTACTAACTAATCAGTTGAATAAAAGATCCAGAAACCGGTCCTAAGAGTTTGGTCGGGTAATGGGTATCAAACAGAGCATCAAAACTGTAAAAAAAAACCCTAACTGTCTTCCTTGAAAACAAAGCCTAAACTAACATCACTCCAGGCAAGTATGCTGGTTAAACAGAAACCAAGACAAACTACCACCATCTACCAACATTTCACCATTCTGCACCAACAAGCCGACATCGGTATGGTACACAGTGACTTAAGACACAAGGAAACAATAACAAGAAATCTGAGCTAATGCTCATGAGACGTGTGAGAGCCCACAGCAGTTCCTGTTCGCAGGTAATTTTAATCTATGTCCATCCATTTTGTCTCAAGTTCACTATTCTGCAGACAAAAATCGCAAAAATTCACTAAAAACCCCTATTTTGAAGTTGAAGGCCATTTAAGGTTACTGATGTTAATAGCATTAAAAAGCACGTTACTAGTGCATGTTACGATAAGTAGCATGTCTGTGCCTATCTGCAAGCATTTTCATGCTAAACAAGCAAATAGTGCAAAAATCAACACTTTTTCCCATGTGCGCTGGCCACGTTGAATGCAAAAGACTGGGACCTAGTGCGCTAAAATCTACGTTCAATGCTGAAAATTTAATGTGCAGGTTGTCTTGGTCTATCTCCTGCCATTTCAGCACAATTCACTCTTGAAATGTGCGTCGCAGTCCAAAATCGTGAAAAACTCACTAAAACTCCTTATTTTTGGGCTTCAAGGTCATCGATCTTGACATTTCCAAGAAGCTCGTCACCAGTGCTTGTTATGATAAATGGCATGTCTGTGTCTATCTGCAACCATTTTCACTTCAGACGAGCCAATAGCAGTAAAATAATGCCTTTTTAGGGTGGGTGCCCCTTTTTCGCCTCCTCGTTCATGGGGACCCCCTAAACCCAGCGGCGTGAAATTTTGTCACAAAATACTAGAGACCCTAAGCTATCATATGGTGAAAACCAGAAGTCTCTATCTCACCTGGTCTTGGAACGGTATCAGGACAAGACAGACACCAAGACACCAAGACAGAATCACCATAGCTAACACGCTAGCTCTCGCACGTAAAAATCATAAAATACAATTTTTCACAAAAATGACGAAAATATCAAAATTTTAAACTAAAAATGTACATAAACAAAGTATACATTACACCAACCAGATGAAGTCTCGGCAGATGGAGCAAAACGTTGGTTGGCGAAAAAACGTAGCCATAAACTTATGGCCACTGACTTGATGTATCCGACGCTTGCAGGCATTGCGTCGATTGCGCATCGCATCTTTCTTCTCCTTAAACAACTTCTCTTTCACTGCACCTGAATAACACCAACACACAGAGCTTGGTAAACTCCAATATCAGTCTCACACAAGTAATAACTGTACTACAACAATTTGTGTTGTTTTGCATAATAGAATAACTGAGCAAATAATTTTCAAATGGTCACTAAATACATAAATATTAAATAAGATTCTTCTGCTACGATAATGGAGGATATAAACCTTGTGTCAAGCATCCACTTAGGTCAATGACAGCATGTAGTTTGCCAGTTGGTTCCAAATCGACCTTCAAACAAACAAAGCCAACTGCAATTCAAATCAAACTGAAAGCCAATAGCCAGTAATGGCTGTCATAAGAAATGCAACAGAACACAAAAATTACACTGCAGTACCATCTCTGCTATTCTCTCAACAACACCTAAAAACACTCAACCTCTCCAGATCCACTGTGTAATGTCTTGACTTTAAAAAACACGATAATGGATTCATATAAGTATTTTAACATGCAACTGTGAGTTACGAAAACCACACAAATTCAGTACAAAAATTCTGCACCTAAATCGTAATTGCATACTGTTGTAGATGCAAATCTAAAAACTAAAATCTGCAAACTCAAAGTTCAATGATCCGCACATCTCTGATACAGTTGTAAATCATCCATGAAAGAAAACCAGTTGATTTTACCAAACACAACAAAACTGCGTTATTTACATAACCAGAATAATGGAAAACTGAGTTATCAGAGTATCCAGAAAAAGAGTAAACTGTATAAAAACTAGAGCTGTCAGAGCATTCATTTTAAAAATGTGTTAACGCATTGCATTAATTTTTTTCAACACATGTGTTAATGCATTAATAACACATCATTAATACTGCTGATATTGTAGGTGGACTACATCAAGAGGTTAAGGGGAATAAAGACCACGAAGTCGTACCTGAGTCGCAGGACTGTGACAGTAGTGATAGAATGGCAACAAAACAATTTTTAATTACTTGAATGTTATTTGATCGTTAAATAAACACAGTTTAATAGAATATTGAAACTCCTCAATTACAGAATTAAGTAAAGTTATGTATGTAGGTTAATTTTTTTAACATGTGTTAATTTTTTAAACGCACATTAATTATTTGACAATGAATTAAGTTAGCACATTAATATGACACCACTAGTAAAAGTTAGTTTCAAAATTTGAGTGCTAAAACAAAAACCACTTCATAATTAACTAGAAATTTGGGGCAAAGCCCAACATGAGTCCGCCCGGCGCCCTAATTCGAAATGGGGGAAAATTAGGGGGGGGGTAAAATTTTCTCGACATCAAAGTCACGTGGCCCAAACTCAAATGCATTGGCATACGCCGAACGCGCATTGTCGACTTAGGGTAGGTCAACATGAGCGCTTATAACTTTGTCCGTAGTGGACGGAATTTCACGACATTTTTTTTGTTCAACACCGAAGAGATCGTTCTCGTCAACGCCATTTAGATTTTGTCGCTATCTTCATTGATTCCAGAGATATTTGCGCTCAAACTCGAAAGCTGTCGTAAATTGCGCCAATTTTTGCACGTTTTTTGCCCTCCCAAATTTTAAGGGGGGCGGTGCCCCCAAAAGTTGTACTTGCGTTAACACCCCCACCTAGAGACACGTCAAGTGCCAAAGTTTCATCAGGCTACACCCCCTAACTCCGAAGTTATAAGCGCTCCTTTATTGCATTTTAAGCCAATTTTTGACCCCCTTTGAAAAAAGTTGTAAGGGGGGGCTACCGTACCCGGTGGGGGATGCGCTAGTAAGACTTGGTCATTCTCTAGCGCATGTAAAAATTTGGGGGCGCAGCACCCCCTAGGGGGCGAAATATGTTCTTCCGAAAAATGCACTTAGGGTATGTCAACATGAGCGCCTATAACTTTGTTCGTAGAGGACGGAATTTCACAAATTTTTTTTGTTCAACGCCGAAAGGATCGTACTTGTCAACGCCGTTTAGATTTTGTCGCTATCTTCATCGGTTTCAAAAATATTCGCGGTCAAACTCAAAAGTTGTCGTAAAACGTACTAAATTCTGGACGTTTTTTGTTCTCCCAAATTTTAAGGGGCGCGGTGCCCCCAAATTTCGTACGTGCGTTAACACCCCAACCTAGGGACGCGTCAAGTGCCAAAGTTTCGTCGGGCTACATCCCCTAACTCCGAAGTTATAAGCGCTCATTTATTCCATTTTAAGCCAATTTTTAACCCCCCTTTGAAAAAAGTTGTAAGGAGGCCGCCGTCCCCGGTGGGGAATGCGCTAGTAAGACTTGGTCATTCTCTAGCGCGTGTAAAAATTTGGGGGCGCAGCACCCCCTAGGGGCCGAAATATGTTCTTACGAAAAATGCGCTTTGGGTGGGTACGAGTTCACATCAAGATCTCCAAGGTTACTGGACCAAAGTTCACCGGACTTGTTTCGCCTAACGCAGGAGGAATCGCGGTAGATAAAGTAAAAATCTGATTTTGAATATCTTCATCCGTTTCGGAGATATTCGCCGCCGAACTTCGAAGTCGTCCGAAATCGGGCCAAATTTTGCATGTTTTTGGCCCCTGAAATTTTTTTGGGGTGTGCCCCCCAAAATTTTGGACCGGCATTATAAAA
>Ga0209367_1008930_pt1 | contig 13670 bp, 12 predicted proteins | sample WorMetLIZISLAND2_FD_187412 | JGI IMG/M metagenome (GOLD analysis project Ga0209367, IMG submission 187412) | Marine gutless worms symbiont microbial communities from Max Planck institute for Marine Microbiology, Germany - Olavius geniculatus... ... | reverse complement strand
GCGACGCCAGACCTACGGTTACCTTCCCAGCCTCGGGGCATCACCGCCCTTTGACCGGTACCAAATTATACTGCTTGGTGACAGAGGCACATGTGTGTGAACAACTTGCCTACGGTCGTTACCCGTCAGTGTCCCGGTGCGGAGTAGAACCTGCGCCTCTGAGTGACCTCAGGATTACAAGTCCGGCACGTTACCGTTAGACTACCGAGCTACACTGGCATGATGACAGCACATTGTCGTTCACTATGACTGCTATTAGTACTAACTATTACTAGTACTAGTATTAAACGAAATCAAACTATCGAGAGCGAGGAACAAACCAAGGCCAGAATTACGAGGCCAAGATTGAGGCCGAGGACAAGCGTTCAAGGCCGAGGCCAAGACTGAATACATAAATACAACTATAAAAGTGACAATGACGTCGTAACCTAGAAGTTTTATCATTTTAACAAGGCCAAAACACTGCGTCGAGGCCAGACCGAGGCCAAATGCTTCAGACCAAGATCGTCGCCGAGGCCATGGTTTTGAGGCCGAGAACAAGGCCAAGGCCAAAATTTTGGTTTCGAGACCACTTTGGCTTCGATGACTTAACATCTCTGCTACTACCATTAGTAGACATTACACTGCCTACTTGTAGTACAGTCGGTCCTCCTGGGCTCTTGTTAACTAACGTCCTAATGGATGGATATTTTTTTCAGTCGTCGGTGCGGTCGGAGGGCAGTGGTGGCGAGGGTTTACGCAGTGATGACGACGATGAAGACCCTTCAATGTCGCGTAGACGTCGACGACCGAGCATTCTACCGTGCAGCGTCATGCAGTCAGTCATCGGAGTCAAATTCATCGCCGACCATATGAAACAACAGGACCGGGAAAACCGGGTGCGCGGCTTCGCTTCTTAAAGCCGAAATTCCACCCGCGGGGGATGTGACGGATGTCTCGTCTCGGGGAAGTCGGCGACTTGTCGCGAAAAAGTCGCGGACGCGGACCGTGAATCGAGGATGCCACGGCGAAGTTTCGGGATTTCAAACTATCGCGACGTGTCGAGATAGTTTGAAAAAAGCCCGCGACAAGTTGTTACTTTTCGCATTTCTATAATTCTGAGTTAGCGTTAAGTTTTGGCGCGGTCCTCCATTGCAGGCTGAGCAAAGCAGAGCGGGTTTATGCCAGAAAATTCCAGATAAGATAAGAGAAAGGGAGAATGAAAAGAAAAAGAAAAGAAAGGAAAGCCCCAATAATTTCTTACACCCCAGTTTATTTTTTCACCAAGGACGACGTTGGGTAGGTACGACGTGTCTGTCTGTCTGTGTGTCGTCTGTCTGTCTATAACGCATTTATTTGGGCTAAACCGTAGTGGTCGGTTACGGTACGGTGCTGTTGAATAGGGTGATGACGAGTTCCGAGTTCCTGTAGGCTGCTAATATAAACCATATCTCTATCTGCAGCGATTTGGCCGCAATTTTGAATGCAACGTTGCTGCGTGCAACCATTACCCACGTGCGCCAAATGAGCGTATCGTATTTTAGCTTGATTGTAGCGCGCAATATAGTAGCGTCACCATATCGTGCATGGAACTGTAGACACTTTGGGAAATCGCTTTCTTTTCGCGGCCGGAATTCGGACGCTGGCCTTCGAAGTTCGGATATACGCGGTACGTAACAACGGTAGGCCTACCCCAGTTACAGCTGCGCTTCTTCTTCTTGTTTAGAAATATGCCTGACCGGAGGACCGGGAAATGTTTAACGCCTGCTGGTATGTTGTTTGTGTCTCAAGGTAAAGCAGGACTGGCAGTTTGTGTCGATGGTTCTTGATCGGCTCATGTTCTGGTTGTTCACTGCGGTCACGTTGGTCGGCACGTTCGGTATCATTGGTCAATCGCCGTCCCTCTACGACCTACGAGACCCCATCTATACCCGAAACTAACGCGTGGAGTTACAATGCGTCACAGTAACGTTTTGATAAACAGTAATTTATTATCTGTCCCATTGCTATAGCATAGCATGGGACAGATTATGAAATCACTTATATCATTCTGTCATTCTGTCTGTACGTCTGTTAACACTCCTACGGCCGCAATTTTGATTCGATCTTGATGAAATTTTGCACTGTGATTCGGAAACCAAGAAGTAAGATCAAGTTTGTTTGGAATAAAAATCTGATAACTCCTTTCCCTATTTACCTCATTTTTTACTCCTCGCGCGCTACGTACGTTCCTAACGTAGCGAAGAGAAGTATATAAGATCAGTGTAATATTGAGGACCGACCGACCGACCGACGACCGAGCAACGACCGACCTCTATTCCTGGAAGAGCCTTTCTGGAAGAACTTCAAACGGCCATATCTCCATAACGGTGCAAGATAGACGCATGGTCACTATAGACCACCGACAGGAAGTCGACCCACGGGAGTCAAATGGTCACGTGACCGATTACGTCATTTGCGGTGTGAAAAGAAAGAAACTAAAGTGGAGTTAAAAGAATTTTTTTTACAGGAAAAAAATAATGCGCGCGAGGAGTACATTAGATTGGTCACAATCTAAATTATTTCTTGTAAAAATTTTGCATTACGGCTTATGTTGATTTCAAAGCGGTATAACTCGGACCCCGTTAAGATAATTTCGCGCTGTGTTTACCTACCCCCTATTTTCGGGGTCTGGCAATCTAACGGTGTCATTTAAATTTACCCCATAACGACCCCTGTTGCCATAACAACCATTCAACAGTTGCAAAATTTTCCATTACAGCCAATGGAGATTTCAAAGCGGTATAACTCGGTCCCCGTAAAAGATAATTGCGCGCTGTTTGCACATATCCCCTATTTTCGGGCCCGGGCTCTATGGTGTTATTTAAATTTCTCCCCTGCCGACTCCTGTTGCCATGGCAACGAATTTTGGGACAAAATTGACTATAACTCGGCCCCCGTGTTTTTAGTTTTTAGTTTAAAAAAATAGTTTTAAGCAGTTTATGGGTTTTGTTGGTTTTACAGTGTTTTTGATTTGAAGTGTTCTTAATTTTCTTTTATTTGTGCTTGTGTTCTCATTAATTAGCCTAGGCTTACTGGCGGCTGTCAGTGCTGTATCAACCTTGCTGTTCCTGTTCGTCACTTGTGACCAAATGTTATGTTCTCTGATTATGAACGTTACTAAAACTATTTCAAAACTATTTAAAACTATTTAAACTTCTGAAATAAACATTAGTCAGAAGCGAATTCCGGACCTTTATAATGCGCTCACAGAAGAATGACGAACGTGTAGGCCATATCATGATTTGTACGATGCTTATAAAGTTTAAACTTATGTCCACGTGTTGACAAATAAGAACAAACTCTTTCGCCGTCTTTCGCTGTTAGGCCTAGCGTCTTTCGCCGTCTTTAGAGGACATGAAGAAACGAGTCTTAAAATCCCGTATCTATTTGAATGCCCATGCAAAGCCAAAATTGACGCACAAATTTATTGAACACATTCAAAAGACAATAATAAAAAGTTTTTCACAGCGAAGGACGACCAAAAGCGAAGTTTTGATGCGTCTTTCGCCGTCGTTCACCGTTAAGCGTCTTCCGCCGTTGTTGTTTTTCGCCGTCTTTAGAATACGTGGAGAATCGAGTCAAAAAAGCGTGTATTTTCCTTAAGCTATAACCAGAAAACGGCGTTAGGTTAAGCTGCCCGGTACTGTTCTATGCTGTAGCTAAACGTCACGCTTAACTGATAGCGAAAGACGCCGAAAGACAAGTACTCTGGCCGTCGAGCGTCGGGACGTAGGCCCTACATCACTCGACAGCGCAGTCGCCAGCACAGAAGTCCGACTGAGCTCGAGCGTAGCGATCGGTTACGACTAGGAGAAGGGTCTCACGATTTACGAAGGCTCTGCGCGACGCCTTCAGCGATTCGACCCACTTGTTTTGCGACAACCACCTGCGCGACAACATCGTCGACTAACATGCGCAACAAGTCCGGTGTTCAGCAGTCGGTGCGTAACCGACTGGTCGCGAAGATGTTCGACGACGGCGGCGGCCTTATCAACGCTGACGACTCAGTGGCGTTCACGCAGGCCGCGGAAGCATTGGCAACGCAGTGCGAGTCCGTACGGGTCAGCCACACTCGCGCAGCACTTCTGGCGTCACGTCGAGCACGCCCTCCGCATGTTCGTCTTCGAGCTGCGCCAGCAGCATCCGTGGGTCCGTCGGCGGCGGAACAACAACGCCGCCGAGTCCGTCAACCACCTGCCGAAGCTGTCGACTGAGTGGCATCCACGACGTCTGCTAGAACTCGTTGACCGGCTGCACAAGGTCGTCAATCTACAGATGACTGACCTTCGCCGGTCACTCTACAGTCACCGCAACTACACGCCGGTGGAGCCGTCCACTCGCTTCCAGATGCCGCACACCGCTTGGCAGATGGAAACGGCCGACGAGAAGGTGACTTCTTAGCGTTCACACCCACCGAGAAATGCGCCAAAACCGTGACGTCATCAGACGGCGTAGTCACCATGCCTGCGACACCGCGGATTGCCAGGAAGCCAGGTCAGCGGAAGCGACCACGTGCGGAACGGGCTCGCACGCAACGCTAGTCCCACCGGACTTTTCCACCCGGCCCTTTTCAGGGCCACGTACAACTTTATAATATTCAAAGAAAGCTCTAACAATTAGCCTTCGGTTACCAACGATTACAAACAACATTGCATACGGCGTAGTCACCGACTGGTCGCGAAGATGTTCGACGACGGCGGCGGCCTTATCAACGCTGACGACTCAGTGGCGTTCACGCAGGCCGCGGAAGCATTGGCAACGCAGTGCGAGTCCGTACGGGTCAGCCACGTAAACGCGACTACTTATTGGCCTAGAAAACATTATAAACGTAATTTTTTTTATTTTCGCACAAAACGTATCATTTTTCGGGCTTTTTCACTATTTCGTTCTTTTTTACTTAAAAAACGTCTAAAAATGAGTTTGAAAGTAGGCTAACGGGTTTGTATTGGTTAGTTGACGTCAAAATAATGACGAAAGACAGCAAAACGACAAAAGACGACCAAACAGAACGAAAGACGCGTTAATTATAAAAATTTAGCTATACAAGGTGGGCCAAAAACCGGACCTGTTTGAAAGTTGATAACTCAGCGACGGTTACCCATAGAAAGGCGTTTGATATGTCAAAAGTTTTAGAATGTTGTAGGCGAAAAGGGCCGAACTTGCACAGTAAATCATTTAAATATTCTTTGCCTAATTTGCCTAAATCTTCATTAACTCTGAAATTAGGCATTTGCCTGCACTCCCATGTGCCCGAGTTCATTGAACTCAAAAATTCACTGCCAGAAAGTGATGGTATCATTTAAATGTTTTCCCCGCCAACCCCCGTTGCCATGGCAACGAATTTTGGGACAACATTGGCTATAACTCAGCTCCCGTAAAAGATAATTGCGCGCTGTTTGCACCTACCCCCCATACTTTCGGGGCCGGGCTATCTGATGTTGTCATTTAAATTTATCTCCTGGCGACCTCTGTTGCCATGGCAACAAATTTTGTGACAAAATTTACTATAACTCGGCTTACGTAAGAGATATCTGCAAAATTTTTGCGTCTTTAGGAGGTTTTCGGGGAGGCCATCGAATGATGTCACGCGAATTTTTCCCCGAGCGACCTTCGTTGGCATGGCAACAAAATTTGGGACATAATGGGCTAGAACTCGGCTTACGTAAGAGATATATCGAAGATCTTTGCATCAGATGGGGTGTTTTCAAGATTGGTTTATTTTCATATGGGCAGTGCGCAATTATTCAAAAGCGCACATATGCACTCCCGCAAAAGTCATACGTTAAGTATACGAAAAATCGTTATTATCTAGCAACAAAAACATTTCTACATTTTCTAACAATTCCACTACGCATTAAGTACACGATAACTCATATGATCCAGTTACTGGACAGAGCTTTCACTGTACGAATGATGCGAAAATACACAGCAAAATACATGTCCGTTGTTAGTGCTATAGCGCAGTTTAGATTTTTGTCTATTCAATACCTTCACTATTTAAGACCCACCTTCACGCGTCGGCGTGCTCAGTTGCTTAATGGGGTGTTTACACGATCCAGCAAACGTCCAGCAATTCACGTGTATTTTGAATACATTTGCTGGAAGTTTGCTGGACGTTTGCTGGATCGTGTAAACACCCTAAAGCCAACAGCCGTCGCCGCCGTCACGGTCGGCGGCGCCACTTTAGAGAAACCACCCAAGGTGTCTGTCGCCATGGTGACGTAATGCCACCCAAAATGTCATACAATCCCATCAACAATGAACAGGATGACGCCAACGCCATAGGTCGGCGAGAGGAGCGCATGCTGACGTTTACTAAACTGCACGCTTTGATGAATCATGGTGCAAAGCTGGTCTGGCGGGCTGCTCGGGTCTGAAGTCGTTTATGACAGAAACCGCATATATCTGATGTGATGACTCATCGCTTTAAGGGCTTAGGGTTAGGGTTAGGGCCCGCCTTCGTTGGAGACGTTCAAAAAATGATTGGCAGGTAAGGGTGTTCTGGTGTTCTGAATGTTCTGATAATTTCATATTTATACTACTAACCATGAAAGAAGCGGTCGTTGTCATAGATGAAAAAACGTTCAAGAAAAAATGAAGACGTTAAAACGTAAAAATGTGGCAAGAATACAAAAGAAACGTTTAAACGGTTAGGCCTATTATATCCACCAGGGTCGTTGCGTACGCGTTTAGGTTCCGTCAGCTGCGTTTGTTGCGTTGCGTAGGTTGCGTGCGTTGCGTTGAATGGAGAAGGAAAAACTCGAAGCACTACGCAGAGTGAAAGCTGGCGGCAGTAAACAGGTTGCAACAGATAAGCAGATGTCAGTCCAGGGACCTCGTAATGGCCAGGTGAAACGACTTGCTGCTGCTGCTGCACTGGGCCAATGCATCTCAGGTAGCAATAGTAGCAATAGCGGCCCCAGCGACTGACTAAGCAAGGGCGAGGCCTATAGATAGAACGCACTATGGTGTGGACAGAACTAGTGCCTTCATTCCGTGCGCTAATAAGTCAGTACCGATTCTTTTGCCTATCTATTAGTTTGCGTCAACATTGGCGTGGCGTGGCTTACCTACTGTCGTATATTGTTTTCATAAGAGCCAAACAATTTATATGCTTTCGGTTGTAGGCTAGCAAAAAGTATAGAGACGCCAAGGTCGGATCTAAAACAAAAACTGTTCGATAAAAATTTAGGAGCCCTCGCATGAATTTTTTGTCCAGGAACTAAATAAATAAGCAACGTCGTAATGTTCAGGCTTCGCAATACGGCGTACAGAGTTCCAGGCAAGAGAATGTCGTGATGCACCAAGTAAACTTTCAAATGTCAGACGCCAAAAGACCTGTGGGAGTTTTTTTTGTGGGGACCCTTGTTTCGGCCGAATATGCTGAACCTGAACATGACTATAGCGTATTAAAGATATTGTAGATGCGCTATGCAAAATCGTATATATGAATGGATTTCATTTAAATTCGACAAGGGACGCATATTTTCATTTCATGACATTTGTGCCTAGGGCCTACCAGTAATATTGCACAACAGCTCAGTTATGGGGTGTTTACACGATCCAGCAAACGTCCAGCAAACTTTTAGCAAATGTATTCAAAATACACGTGCTAATGATGGACGTTTGCTGGATCGTGTAAACACCCTATTACAGGCTATATAGCACACACGAGAATCAAAGTAAAGATAGGCTACTGCAGCATATTGTGCATTTTTGCTATACCGTATTTCGGTATGTGTGACTGTAGGCCTATGCGTGTTGTACCACGTGTACGAATGAAATATTAATAATAACACAGTAAATGCAAACAGTTTCGTTTCAGTAAAACTTTGAAAGCAGACAAAAAAACTGCACCGATATTTTGGAAGGTTCAATACTAATTTTAGTGACCGGGGTTTTATTTTGGGACTGGCGAAACTGGAAGCACGGATAATTTTTAGTGCCTGAAAGTTTCATTTTTCATTTCCGCCCATTTTTACCCATTTCTCTGTAGCGTGGTCTGTCTGTCTGTCTGTCGTCTGTCACGTTCGTGTACTCTGCTTAAACTGTTTGTCGGATTTACATGCGGGTGCCAGAGAAAGCAATATCTGAGGGTCGAACCTACAGCCGAAAAATGCAAATGCAAATTGTTGTAACTGTCATCTGGCGAATACGAATGAGGTGCGTGGACGGCGATTTCGCCTTTTACCGAATTAATTCGGTTCTTGTTTTTATTGCAGTCGGAGCGTAAAACAACACTGCGGTGAATGTTGATTCTGTCGTCTTCAACACCAGTAGCTGCTGCGCTTGCTTGCGGGCCTCTGAACTTATCTGCATCGTCCCTGCATGAGTCGACTCGATCTCTAGGATCTCATAAAACCTTAGTCGGCTAGTCCGTCTGTAGATTCAGTTCTCCGTCTCCAGCGCTCTGTAGTTTATCGTACAGGTCGTCTTGCGGGCACGTGTGCAAGCGTAAGCTACGTACAGTGGTGCAGTGCAATACCGTCGTAGCGAACAGTTTGCGATGTCGCGGTGGCAACTGCTACAAAGTCAGCACAACAGTCAGTAGTAGATGCTGCCATGATTTTTAGATTACGTGCTTGTTCGGGGTTGGCAGAGTGGGCAAAAACGCCAATTTGGCTACTTTTGGTTTTAGCAGCCACTGGTGTCCTAAAATTTGGGTTTGGTACTTTGCTTGCTACTTTTTGGGCTACTTTTTAAATCACTGGTTGTTATTGGGCCGCATAGGCCTATAAAAAACAGTGTAGGGCCGCTAGGGCGGCATGACTTTCAAAAATGGCAATCTGGCACAAGCTTGTTAATTGGTCAGCATGTTCATGTAGGCCTAGGTCTAACGTAGGCCTATGTTTCCCACAGAATAATGCATATAATTGCCTAGATAGTGGTTGGACCTTCGTTCTTTTAGACCTCACTGTTGCTGGGGTAGTTAAGAGGTAACGACACTGCCAGACCTCAGCCAGTGTTTGAGTTGTGAAAAATTAGCTGGGGGTTGAACTTTTCGACGGTCGGAGACCGACCAAAATCGTGTTGTAAATCGTACGTATAGCATATAGGCCTAGCTAACCCCCCCTGTACATAATTTGGCATTGTGTTAGGGGGTTGAGAAGACAGTTGGAGGGGTTCAAATTTCCCTCCCCAACCCTTCATGCAATTCAAACACTGACCTCAACTTTTAAAACGATTTTGACGGCTCACGCTCGGCAAATTTGCTGCCCCGCGAACGAACAGGTGTTGCCGCCATTGACTGAGAGATTTTTTTGAGGAAAAGTTGAAATTTTGAGCACACATGACCTCCCCAGTCGGAAATTTAAAGCTGTCCGTCGGATTTTTTGTCGAAAATTTGCAGCGTCTGTCTGTTGCAAGTCCCGCCATTTTCTTAATTCACGACGCAGCTGAATATTGGTGTGCGTTTAATTGCGATTAATGTTTTTAATTGCCATTAAAATTCATAATCGTGTTGCGAGCAGCTCTGGTCGCGATGTGTGGTGGTCGGCTGGCGGTGGTCGTGGTCACGTGGTCTGTGCTGATGATGACGTCATCATCTCAGCATCATCATTATCAGCAGCAGCAGCATCAGCAGCCGGAGCGTCTGGTAGAGTCTGATGCTAAGCGACTGTACGACGATCTGTTGAAAAAGAACGCCTACAACTCTCTGATCCGCCCGGTCGATAACACTTCCGAGTCGCTCACCGTACATATTGGTCTGCGTCTTACCAGCATCATCGACATCGTGAGTCATTGACGCTTAGGCATCATGTTCGTCCAATCAGGGGCCTACAGAAAGGGAAACTCACAGGCCAGGCCAGCTGCGGAACATTTTCTGCCCGTGCGGGTTTTTATGGCTTGTTGCGACTATTTGGACTATCAAATTGCTTCTGCTCAAGCATGGTAGAAGCTAACTCACGGAGTTTTTGTTCGTCAGAATGCTTCATGTAGATTATCATTTGATTCACATGGCTGCCAAGTTATCATACCGCCAATGTGGGTGATAATTCGCCTCCCCTTCCCTAATTATTTTTTCCTTCCTTACCATCCTTCCTCTCCTTCCTTTTTACGCGCAAAAGCAGAATGCTTCGCGCGTCTTTGCCATCGTCTGGGCGTCTGTCCGTCCGTCTGTCTGTCCGTCTGTCACACTCGTGAGCTGTATCAAAACGGTGCAAGCTAGGATCACGAAATCTTCACTGTGGGCTGCCCCAAGGTCTCTAGTTTATTGTGACAAAATTTCATGCCACTGGGTGCAGGGGTTCCCCTCGAACGAGGGCGTCGAAGAGGGGTACCCCCTAAAAAGACGTCATTTTGCCGTTATTGGCTCGAATAATGTAATCTCGAATGGAGATTTTAGTATTTCGCGACAAAATTTCATACCGCTGGGGGAAGGGGATCCCCGCGAATGAGGGGACGAAAGAGAGGCACTCCCAATAAAAAGCGTTATGCTCGTCTAACGTGAAAGTGGTTGCAGATAGGCACAGACGTGCGCTTATCGTAACAAGCACTGGAGACGAGCTTTTTAGGAATGTTAACATCGATGACCTTAAATGACCTTGAACCCCCAAAATAAAGAGTTTTCATGAATTTTTCGCGATTTTTGGCTGCGACACGCTTTTCGAGAGTGGATTGCGCCGAAATGGCTAAAGATAGACCAGGATGACCATTCAGCATTGAATGTAGATTTTATCAGTCTTAGTCCGGACCCTCTAGGTTTAAGAAATCGGGCGTCAAAGAGGTGTACCCCTCTAAAAAGTGGTTATTCATCCGCTGTTTGCTTGTCTAGCGTGAAAATAATTGCAGATAGGCACAGACATGCTGCTTATCATAACAAGCACTGGCGACGAGCATCATAGGAATGTCAACATCTATGACCTTAAATGTCATTGAACCTAGGGGTTTTTAGTGATTTTTTTGCGATTTTTTTGCTGCAAAAAGAGTGAATTACAACGAAATGGATGGAGATAGACCAAAACTACCTGCAAACAGGAACTGTTATAGGCTCTCGCGCGTCTCACGAGCATTATCTAAGATTTCTTGTTTATTCTTTCCACTGCCTCAGAAGTAGGATTCCTTACATCCATCTGAGTGGCCTGTGAGCTCTCTCGAGTGGGGTCTGAGTCTCTGAGACTAAGGCTTAGCTCCAGCCGAAGTCAAATTTGGTGCATTTCAGCCCCAAAATATGGCATCTGTTGGCAACAGTAATTTTTATCGCTTTGCTGAGTTTTACTACATTCCAAACAATAAAGACAAATCGAAACCAAATGGGAGACATTCGTCGTTGGGTGAAAGTTGATCATGCGAGTGACGAGGTTAAATTGCCGGTGTCAGCAGATTGAGCGGATGACTTGGCAAGCCAAGATTTACGAGGGTTGATCAATAAGTAATAAGAATCAATGTATTACACTTAAATTTTTGTCACAATTTCTATGTCAGTAAAAAGAACATTTTTCATCAACACATATGAGTTTGTTGCGGATGTGACGTCTTGTAATTTATGACGTCATAGACCGTTAAATAGAAACGATACACAGCGTCAGTGCAAACGACATTGAATCATGCATAGCGAACAACACAAAAATAAAATTTCAGATATCGAAACTGACGATAGTTACTGCGGGTTTGGTCGTTACTGTGTGCAGGGTGATTTTATTGTATGAAGCCAGAGTCGCCAACATATTTGTTGGGCAAACACAGTTTTGTGGTTTGGACTGCAGTACTGGATTTATGGTAGAGCGCGTGGGGATCGCTCTCGGGCTTCCGCACATTGAGGGCCTTCGCGAAACAAGTTAAGAATGTTGCTAATCCTTTCATCAACACAACAGATGCCATCTTAAATTTAACTTTTTGATAAATTTTTACTGGTAATCTTAAATCTTGATGTGACGTCATTATCAGCTCAAGCGTATTTATTTACGGCTAGCGCAGATGTAGGCTATCGTATATTCGTAGTTGCAAATGAGAATTTCATAAATGTACTTTGTTAGCGCTTTCAGAAAATTAGATGCCTCAGGGCCCACGTTGCTAAATTCGGCTGCAGACTGAAAAATTTTCGTGCAACAACAAGCCTCGTTGTACGCTGTTCGCGTTAACACGCCAAATCGTTTCTGTTTAACTTGCTGTGACGTCATAAATTACAATGACGTCACATCCGCAACAAACCCATATGTGTTCGTAAAAATGTACTTTTTACTGATATATAGATTATAAAAAAAATTAAGTCTAATACATTGATTCTCATTACTTATTGATCAGCCCTCGTATTTCTTATTTAATGAAATCTTACAGCTGCTTCGGGTGCTTTTTTGTTTGCTACAGGATGAAAAGAATCAAATCATGACAACGAACGTCTGGCTGGAGCAGGTGCTTTTTTCATCTATTCGTCTATTTTTGTCACGGTTTGAGTTTTTATAGGGTTAAAAAGCACAATTTTAAAAAAAGTTACCAAAATGATTTTTCCTGTTTTAGAGGATTAATATCATCACATCGTCCTTACACACATTTTTAAACTGGTAAGTTTTTTTTACATATATATATATATTTGTTTTTTCATTGCCAGAAGTCAGGGAATGCGCCTGACTCATGTAAGAAACACTATAGCAAAACCCGTAGGCCTACATTTTCCTTTTAGCTTTGTTTAGGCAAAACAGTATACGCCTACCTCCGGCCGGGTACAAAACGTTGGATATGTCTACTACTACTGCTGCTCTTACTATGCTGCTGCTAGTTATACCTGGAAACCAGGGTTGGCTCTGGTAGACATCGACTGACGTCATTTAATTGCCAAACCCTCAACCCGCTCCCCTCCGTCAGATGCAAGGATCTTGATAATATTTGTTGCGCAAGCCAAGGTATGGCCCATTGTGTCTTAAATTTCGTTGACATGGCAACGAGGGTCGGTCGAGGTAGAATTCGATTGGCAGCATTCGATGGCCCATCCTTGAAAATCCCCCATAGATGCAAAAATCTCGCAGATATTTCTTACACAGGCCGAGTTATAGCCAATTTTGTCCCAAATTTTGCTGCCATGGCAACGGGGGTCAATCGGGGGTAAATATAAATGTCACCGTTACTTAGGCCGACCCCGAAAACTATACCTTAAAACCAAAAATTACGACTCTGTCTTGTATACAGCCAAAGTTATGACCGTTTAAAGAATTTTTTTAAATTTTCGCCATAGCGCCATTGTAATTTTTTTTCGTATTTTCTTGAATAATTAAGTCAAAAAATTATTTATTATTTTAATTTTAAAACGGCACTTCGTTGTGCAGAACCACGTCGTTTGACGTATCAAGCGTGACAATTGGTCCAACGGACTCGCTTGTAGGCGAGTTCAAAAACCGAAAAAGTAAAAAAAAGTAAACAGGCGAACACGGCAGGGGTGTATATTTCACCTATATGGGAACAGAAACCCCTGGGCGGATTGAGCCTAAATTTTTTTGGTGGTTAGCGTCCACGACGTAATCACGCCGTTCAAATTTGGTGACGATCGGTTCAGGGGTTTTGGATTGGCTGATTCTCAAATTTTGCCTTTTCCCATCACACTCACACGGTAGTGTGAGTGTTGTAAGGACGACCTTCAAAGTATATGGGAAAATGCAAACTTTGACCCTCAGCCAACCAAAAACCCCTGAACCGATCGTCACCAAATTTTAATGGCG
>Ga0209367_1008929_pt1 | contig 13673 bp, 8 predicted proteins | sample WorMetLIZISLAND2_FD_187412 | JGI IMG/M metagenome (GOLD analysis project Ga0209367, IMG submission 187412) | Marine gutless worms symbiont microbial communities from Max Planck institute for Marine Microbiology, Germany - Olavius geniculatus... ... | reverse complement strand
TTTCGCAGCGTTTTGTAACTGTCCATGTTTCACAACCGTACAGCATTGTACTGAACACACATGTCTTCAGGATGCTGAGCTTTGTTTCCAGAGTGATCGCCTTACTTTTCCAAATCTTGTCCAAGGTCTTCAGGTTTGCCATTGCCTTTGCAATTCTGACTGCTAGGTGAACGTGCCTTGCCATAACCCCAGCCAGACAGGCTGGTACTTGATTTACCTACCCCAAAAGGATGGAAGGCTGAGTTGACGTTGCTGTTACCTAAGTTGTAACCATTTGATAGTGATCCAACTAAAATTCAAACCTATGACCACTCGATTGCAAGTTCAATGTCCTAACCATTGTGCTATCAAAGTACCAAGCCACCAGTAATACAGAAAGAGATTTCCAAAAATCCCGATGTCCCGAATACCAGGATTGGTGTATTGGCAGCGTCCCAATCCTGGGATTTCGGGACTACAAAAATTTGTTAAATTAGTACCTTTTCAGGGCTGAATAATACAAATAACATTTCTAATAATCTAATGAACAAAGTATTTTGCACGTGCTTTGCTGTGCACTGTAATTTTTGACAGTCACAGAGAGGATTCCTGCGTCTTGTATAGGTCTATGGCTTCCATATGCGCAAACACTACATCCTATGCATAAATCATTGATTGAAGACACTAAAATAACGACTAATCTGTAAGCCTAATCGCAACACGGGATCCCGGGATTACAAATTTCTCAATGCTGGATACAGGGATTGAGAAGTCAATCCCGGGATTGCAATCACTATACAGAAACAGTTCATCCTGGCTACTGGCTACTGGTCTCATCTATCTCCATCTACCAGTCAGGATGTTTATCAAACTAATTAATATTACCACTTTGCAGAAATCAGAAACATAAAATCAAGCAAAAAAATGTGCCAGTTATGGGGAAACATTTACTTTTGCAATGATAAAACTAAAATGCACCATCAATCATTTTAAACACACGGAACTGCAATTGCAACCTAATCAACATCACTGATCGAACCTAGTTTTAGATACTTCATAATTCTGTTTGTTTGGTTTTGTCCAAGTAAACAACTTGAACATAAAGTTCCGTTATAAGCAGAAAAATCTGAACACTGACTGCAGAGGAGGGCGTGGTTTCGCTTCTCAGCGCCGAATACCTCCACAAGGCACTGCGTCATTGGCGTGAACTCCCCAGACTTTCTGTACGCTTGCAGAGTGGCCGAGAACTTTTTGTACGACTCCACACTGAGTGTCTGTTTCACCTGATATCATAATAATATCGTCATAGCCACAGTTAATGCACTACTATCTCCAGCGGTGCTATGGCTCGGGAAAGCGATGGAGAAGCAACTGCCCACTAAATTTTGGGCTATTGGAATACTATCAAAATACAAATACAAAATTAGTGACTGAAAACGCCCATTTAAAAAAAAATTAGTCATAAAATTGAAATTCTACGCACTCTTAATCTCCTCTGTCATAAATTTGCAGCTGTCTGTCGAAAATTTACAGTGCCTCTCCGAAAATTGCAACTTCTTGCCCCGCCTGCTTTTTTAACCTCTGACACTGATGACTACCACTTGTAACTTTGCTTAACCAAACAAACTATTTCACATGCACACCATACACAACTCAGCCTCCTACCCTCTGTGTGATGGGAAATAAGCGGTAGCTTATGGTCTACGGGGTAAAAGCCTATAATGTGGCTGATTGGGGTGTTGGTGTGTCTGCTAGTTGCAAACCATTGGTCCAATTGTTCATTAGCGGGGGCAATGGATGGCCGCATAGTGTGCTGCGGCATCACTGGCGCATGCTAATCAGGTGCCACTTCCGAGATTGTTAAAGCGCTTCTGGCCACAAGTCCGTCTGATGTATGAAGTGCTATAGCAAGTACTGAACTTTACCTTTTTACACGCGAAGCAGCTACTGCTTTCAGCGCGTCTTAGTCATCGCAATTCTGTCCGTCCGTCCGTCTGTCTGTCCGACGGGTGGATCAGTCAAAAACGGTGCAAGCTAGAATCACCAAATCTTCACCTTGGCTGCCTGGAAGACTCTAGTTTCAGGAACCGTAAAGCTTTACCATAAATTCGAAGGGAGTCACTCCGAACGAGGGCGCTAAGAGGAGGGTAAAAAAAATTTGCAATTTTTAGCAATAAGTCGCTGCATCTCAATATTGATGCGAGATAAAGCCTAGGGTGCTATTAATCACTAATAGGAAGTCGTACACTGGCTCTCGATTGCCACCGAATTCAATGACCTTGAATGCTAAAATAGAGGTTTTTATGGATTTTTTTGGCGATTTCGGGCTGCAAGACACATTTCAAGAGCAAATTGCGCCGAAATCAATTGACGTAGACAGGAAGAAGCTGCATATGAAATTATCAGCATTGAACGTAGATTTCGATGGTCCAAGTCTCGATTTTCTAGGTTCAAGGAAACCTGCGCACGAGGGCATCAAAGAGCGGTACCCCGTAAAAGTTGTTATTTTACTGTTGTTGGCCAGTCTTTCATGAAAACGGTTGCAGATAGGCATGGGCATGCTGCCTATCACAACAAGCACTAGTGACGAGCTTTTCAGTCGTATCAACATTGATGACTTTAAAAGACTCTAAACTTTCAACATAAGGGGTTTTTAAATAGATTTTTGTGATCTTTGGCTGCAGCGCACACTCCGAGAATGAATTGCGACGAAATGGCTAGAGACAGACTGACAGTTTGCGAACAGGAACTGCTGCTATAGGCTTTCGCGCATCTCGTGAGCATTAGCTCAAATTTCTTGTTACCTTGACCTTGCACTAAACCACTAGTGATAATGTAACAGTAGTAGATAACGTAACAGTAGTACAGTAATTTTAGTTGTGTTGACATAACAGTAACAGTGAGCAAGAAATAAACAGTAAAAATGGTGATTATGAAAATCATCAAAAACATGGGGCAAAGAAAATTAATACTCAGTGTAATCATCACAGCTCACCCCTTCGACAACTTGACTCCACAAATTATCCTACAGATACCAATACCTTTAAAAGGCCAAAGGTCCAATTATTGAGTTTTTAGCTTAACAGACTAAAGCCTACCTTCTAATTTGCTGGGACGTTTAATTAAAAATTGAACTTATAAAACAGAAAAACTTTCAGCAGCTCATAAAAACTATAACATAATCTGCCAAAACTGGAGCTTTTGAAATCCAAACTTTACATCCCACTTTATCACATCTTATTGACTCCTACGATATGCTGCAACTGTAGAGTAATTGACAAATTTCAAACGTCAAATCATTAAAATAAAATACTCAAGATAAAAAAAAAACAGCAATGTGTGTCCATACCTCAGTGACATATCCTTCAGCGGACTGAACGTGTTCTTTTGTAACTGGCGCAGCTCCTGGCCCACTGGGCTACAACAAAAAAGATTTTAAAATGTTAAAGGCGGTGTATGGCTCTTTAAGAAACCCATTACATAGCCACAGAACATCACCTGCCATATGAAATCACACAGTGTTACCTGCTACATGACACAGGTAAATGTGCCCCACCTTAACCCCAGACGGATAGGTCGGTACTTGATTTACCTACCCCAGAGGGATGGAAGGCTGAGTTGACCTAGGTGGCCGGTTACATACCAAGATGGTTTAACTACCTGCAGATGGTCAGCCAATTGGCCAATTAGTAACCCGGCCCAGTTTAGAGCAACTTCATTGATCAAACACAAAGTGTTGCCGCTATGCCATGCCACCAACCCAAAGACCACTCTACACTTCATGCTTCTCTATGCTTAAAGCTCATCTTACATTTGTCAATTCATTTCCACTGCTAGAATATACTTGTATTTCTTTGTCTATGTCAAAGCACTGAAAGTCTAAACTTTTGCATCCCATTTTAACACATTTTATCGACTAGTGCCATATGCCACTGCAAGACAATCAACATATTGGCACTAAACAAATCCATTTATTACCGTTATAATTATAATCGAATTGTATTGTAACTGGCATACCACAACTTAGCTGAAATCACAAACTGAATAAACTGGTGTTGCATGGACTGTACAATGCAAACAAACTAGCAGTATATTTTGCAAAGTGTACACAGCAAGTTCAGTGCATTTCTGTTGCTGCGTACGGACCGATAAATGTAACTGCTCACGACTAGCAACCCTTTACACACAGTAATGCTAAGATGCTGACATCAGAAAAAATGAGAAAATAAGTAACAGAAGATTCGGCAAAAGATAATACACATTGGGCCGGTGGCTTGGCGTAGCGGTAACGTGTTTCATCCGATCAACGAAGTTACTCTACGCCAGACCAGGTTAGCACTTGGATGGGTGACTGCCTGCAAACAGGTAAACCATCTCGGTATGTAACCAGCCACATAGCTCAACTCAGCATTCCATCCCTCCAGGGTAGGTAAATCGAGTACCAGACTATCTGGCTGGGGTTTAGGTGGGGTGCATTCACCTCTATTGGGTGGCAGGTAACACTGTGTGATCCCATACGGCGGGTGATGCTCCGTAGCTCTGAGATGGGTTTCCCATAAAGAGCTATATCACCACCTTTGACAGGTCTTTAACCTTTTCATTCTCACACTTAATATAAAGACAGAAGATCAACCCAGTTTAAAAGCAGTGTCAGCACACACGAGTGGCAATCATGAACCCGATATGTCTAAACAGCTCGTTCACCTTTATCACGATCTTTTTCTTCTGCTTGTGTTGCTCCTCTGAAACGGGCCTGGCTTTATCAGCAAGATTTGCCTACAAACATTCGAAACACACTTTAAGTACGACTGCACTATTAATACTGCCTTACCTTACCTCACCTTACCTCCGGGGTGGGCAGGCTCTTACACCTGCCCAGCGCTGAGGCCGTAACAGCTCGACCCAATGCGCGTCCCCAGATGTAACCACAAGGTTACAAATAACAGCTATAAATACTACCACCAACATTACAATATTACGAAGATCATTCCATAAATAAGTTACAAAATGGCGCCATTTCATTAAGTCTTAAAACAGAAAAAAAACGAAATATACGTTTTGTATGAAATTTAACTCTGAGTACCAGCTACGAGTTTTATTACGATGACGTCGCTGCAACGTCATTTATAAATATTAAATCCGATGACGTTGCCACCGAAATCGCCTTGTAACGAACAGCGTTCCGTCATTGTCTTTTGTGGGCCAAAAGACCTAGGCCTATTGCAAACACAGTTCACTCTGAGATGCATCCAGTATATGGAGGTACGTGTTTTATGAAGCCAACAGTACACATTTGGTGAAAGAAAATGCTAGCTGGGCAGAAATTTGCATCAGATACCAAGGTGCAATCAATCGTTCTTCAGGGGCTTAAACAGCAGCCAAGATCAATCTTTGCATCGGACATTCAGAAACTTGGTGACAGATGGGACAAAATGTTTGAACAAAATCAGACAATATGTAGAATAAAACAGTAATGTTTAACACTTAAAGATGTGACAATAACCTGTTAAGTTTATTTGTTTTTTTTCTCTCGCTCCTATGCTGTTTGGCATTTGTGAGTTATGATAGTTTACCGGTGGAGAAAATAACACACAAGTAAACTGTGTTCTATTATCATTAAAAGAACTGCAGCATATGTTTAGGATTAAATTCCTGACAAACGTATATTTTAAATTTTCCTATTTTAAGAATTAATGGAATGGTGCCTTTTTGTAACTTACTTATCAAACGACTCTTGTATTATTGCAGAAATTACTACTATCTCTAAACTGACCAATGACTATCAACAGGAGAATTTGCAAAACCCTGACTGATAAGAACCAAATATGTGGGTTTTATTTTTTTTTGCGGGAGGGGGGGAGTTAAACTAAATGTTTCAGAAAAACCCAACTTGACGAGTTTTGGAGGTTTCAAATCATTAGAATCAGCATCAAGTAAATATCCAGAAACGCTGCAAATTTGTGGGTGTATTTTTTTAAAAAACTTAACATAAACTAAACATTTCATCAATAGTGGAACAAAAAACTAAAAATTGATTGTTTGAGGTGGGATTCTGATGGGTTTACCCAATAAAACCCACCAAATTTTTGGGTATGCGCCCAAGTGTCTGAACACTGAACAACAGTGGCAGTAACAACATCTGCTTGGTCAAGAAAGGAGAAAAAAGCGTATTGATGCACAAAACAAAAATAAAAAAACATATATTGAAAAATTCCTCTACCTTCTTAATGACAGCAGTCGGAGCTTCTTCACAGTTCTATAGAATAAAATGCAACTCAACATATATTAACATTCACTGTGTTAAAAAAAACTAAGCTACTGTGTCATTTATCATATCTTTGCCAAACTGTGACCGATTTTCAAAATTCTTTCACTGACAGGCTCTGGAGAAAATTTGCCACAAAAATGTCATTACAGTTCCCACCACACCCAAAAGCTGTCGCTACACTACCTTGTAAATTATTATTTTAACAAAATTGTACCACTGTGCGGGCTCATAGCTCAGGTAAAGCTTTACGTTTTTTGCATCACTACTAGTACTGACTAAGAGGTGTAATGGTAGCGAGCCGAACTGGTGACCGAAAGGTGCCCGGGTTTGATTCTCGCCCGGTGCACTGCCAGTTAATGACTCTGGGCAAGTTATTCACACACATCTGCCTCTCTCAGCAAGCAGTATATTTTGGTACTGGTCAAAGGACGGTGTAACCAGAGGCCTGGTGGAAAGCAATGGCAACCTACTACCGGGTTTATGACTATGTCACCTACGGGCTGACTGCCTAGAGACCAGGATCAGCTCTGGCATATATGCTGATTATTGAGTATAAATGTACAAAACATCAGTTTATACACTTGTTAACGGCAACACTGAAGAACTTGCACATCGAAAACAGCAAAAATCACAAAAGGTGATATCGTCCACATCACACTGACTGTCCAGCTAATAATGCTTGTGAAAAGCATCGTTAATAGCAATAACACTGCAGACATGCAGAGAAGCATACCTCGATGTGGTCTAGAGCACTAAGCAGACCCTTCGGCCTTGATATGGCACTTGACTCAGCTGACAGGCTGTTGTAGTGCATCATCATCCGCGTGAAGCTGGAGTCCGCATCTGAACACAATACACACACCCAGTCCACATGGACACTGGCTTCTATCCCCTGCAAATCGGGAATCAAAATCGCTCGCAACTTCCCCGGTCCCCCTGCCCCCAGTTTTGGGCTCAGATTCCCCCCAATTTCTGACTCAAGTTTTCCCCTCTATTTTGGGCTTCTTCCCCCTCTAGGGAGAGTTTAGTTAAGGGAGCAGATTGAAAACAGAAAGGAGTAAAAATAGGGGGAAATTTTTGTGGGGGGAAATGGACAAATAGAGGAAAGTAAAAAATAGTGGGTAAGTATTGTTAAAGGTGTAAATTCAAAAATAGGGAGGAAAGTTTTGTTAAAAGTGTAGAATGACAAATAGGAAAAAAGTAAAAAAAATACGGAGGGGGGGTAAGTTTTGTTAAGGGTGTAGTTTGCCCAGTGAAAAATAGGGGGAAGTAAAAAGAGGGAAAGTTTTGTCAAGGCGTAGTTTGTCCAGTAAAAAAAAGAGGGAAAATTTTGATTTACAACCTTATAAAAAATTCCCGCCCTCACTGGGCTTAAGCTATGCCAACCAGGTATAGGGATAGAAGCCAGTGCATATGGAGGAAATGGCCGAGCAAAATAAACATTTACGTAAGCCAACTGTCAGTCAGCACTGTGCTGCTAAACAGTTCTGGTGAACACAACAACATCTCAGTTTATGTGCTACCTGATAACGGTGAACTATCCTGGATGACACAGGTTCAAAATCTATCCAAATGTCTTGGGCCACAAAAAATGGGCCATGAAAATTTCATCAAATCCCCTTCTCTAACTTTTTGAGTTATCTTTGACACAGACACACTCCAAAACATCACCTATTCATTGGAAGTATTTAGACACAATACAGCAAATGGAGATACGACCTGAGTTCTCGTTATTGGTCGGAGGTCGCAGGCTGCTGACGTGTGTTTCGACAACGGAAGCCTTCGTCAGTCGTTCCACAACCACTGAGCGCGTCACGGTCGGCATGAACAGTGCACCCTGACATCCGAGCTCACCAAGCCGTTTACGCTTCTTGGGCGGTCCGGGCGTCGGCAACTAGCAGCAATTATTCAACAAAGTGAGTGAGTGAGTGAGTAGGGTTTAATGTCCTGCCCGACTTATTCAACAAGAAATAACTTAAAAATTAAGACAAGAAAGAAAACCAAAACATAACATAGAATGCTAAACAAAAAAGTAGATTTCTCCAAGTCTCTTTAAGTATTAATCTTATTAAACTCGTCTTATACATTTACTGGTACGTTTTTATACCTTTTGGCTTCTGTTCTATATATGACAAATTGCCAACACAGTAAGAATTCATCAGAATTCTGACAGTGTTGTCATATCCTTATGTTTTCTGCTTTATATTTAGCGTTATATTCATTTTGTCAGTATTTGCAAGGTCCACCGTAAATGCACATTCAGTGCCTTGCCATCCTCTTCATATTTGTTTTTTATTGTCAGTTTTGTATTGACAGTTGAGATGAAATAACCGGAAAGAAATGTGCTCAATTTCTTTTTGTACTTTGCTGTTTTATAAGCTTTACTGGATCCAAACCAAATCATTTAGTAAACAGCGCAAAAGTCCACTTAACCCAAAACCTGATTTCAACTCTTAAGATCAGAACTAGAAAACTGGAAACGATGTTTACAGTTTCCAATTATACTCAGAATTGTCAGTTTGCAAACAGCTTGCGATAAAAACTCCAACGACCTACGTAAAATAAATAAGTGGCTACCGATTTTTCAGCATTCCTGAAAAAAGTGGCCATGTCGCGCATTGCCAGGCCAAAGTTGGAGTAGTTGGTGACAGAAGATCGAAGCCATGCTGGCAACTGCTGCGTGAAACTAGCATTGCAAAACCTGCATCCAGACAACCCACACAACTTTACACATTATGGCAACAATGCTTCTAACATATAGACACACACAACATACCTAATTATTGTCTACATAATGTCTGCATGTCGTTGGCCCATGAACGCGGAACGACCTGCCAGACATCGTGCCGAGTCATTACCTAGCTTCCGTCAGCGACTAAAAACTTATCGTTCAGTCCTTTTTCTGACTTTTCCCTGGACTGATTCCGTCGGTATTCTATACCTCTAGTGAACCATATTACTAGTCTCTAGTAATACATATTACTTACAGCAATTAAAAAATCACAGATCGTTTAATTGATGCTTTGATACTGTTGGAATGGACGTCAGCAGGGCCTATAGAACAACTCCTGTAGCAGCAATTTCCTAATCAAATTACAAAGTAGTAGACCTATCTTAACTGAAATGCGTATCAGTCTCAATTAAAACTACTATTCACAGTACAAAAACTATCCTTAAACTGTCTGAAAGATTACTAAGTAACTTCAAAATAAGTTCAGAGTTTAACTAAATCACTACCGATGAAATTTCAGAAACATTAAAATTTAAAACTAAAACGCATTATTTACTGCTAAAAGAATCCAACAAATACTACGACTAAAAGCAAAGAAAACAGCATTTTTAGTATTTATAGTTGTGCAAAAAATCATACCTGGAATCACAAAGAATAATAGCCCCATAATCCTGTCGATGTCTGATCACGCGACCGATGGCTTGATTGACAGCTCGCGATGCCTGCAGTTTGTACCAGTCCTGACCACAAAGACCCTGAAACACCACGATACACATAGTAGACTACAACAACAACTACTACTACTAATACTACTATACTGCTATCAATACCGATGGACTGCAATAAATGACTAATACTACTACGACTGAAACGACTGATATATTTAAAAATTTTATCGGTTAGTCGACGATCTTGCAAAATTAAGGAAAACAACAGGCTAAATGCAATTTGACGTCTAAGCAAAAGCATAAAAACAGCCAAGAAAAAAAGAAAAGATTTTGCATAAACAGCTCGTTCCATTCCATGGAAGCTCATCCCCTTTTTCGGTGCTTTGAGCCAGCAAGAGTTAAACCCAATTAAGCTAGTACACAACCGAATAGCCGGCTCTACCTATTAAACAGCCAGCACCTTTTACTAACAAACTAGGTCAATATGCCAGCAGTCCTGGTAATAGGGCCTAATGTTATGCAAAACTCGCCATTTCTTCCAACACAGACAAAAATAATTGAAAAAATAAAGTGCTATGAGCTAAAAATGAAAAACAAAATGACAAAAATACAGTATAAATGAGTGCGACTTGCCTTGCCCGCCTGGGCTCGAAATTCGTCCAAATACTTCATCTTGAGCTTGACCTTTGGATCCATGACAGGAGGGAATGGTAGACCAGTGATGATCACCGCACGACCATTGCAGTCAGAAAAATCCAGTCCCTCACTTACCTAACACCACACACTAGAATTACTACAACAACAACAACAAGTACAAAAACAACTACGGTGATGAAAATAGCATGTTCACTGCAGTCTGAGAAATCAATACCTTCACTTACCTGAGACCACACACTAGAATTACTACTACAACAACTACTACTATGACAAAAATGGCAGACCACTGATTACAACAACATGCCCACTAAAATCTAAAATTTCAAGGCCTTCTCTTACCTGACATATACTGAAATTACTACTACAAAAAACAACTACAATAACCAAAACTACAACAAATGCAACAACTACAACAGTTACTACTACAACACCACCACCACCACCAACAACAACAAGTACAACAACTACAACTACAACAGCAGCTACAACTACAACAAAAACAACTACTACTACAAATACAACAATTACAACAACAACAACTGCAACAACTACAACTAGAACAACTACAACTACAACCAACACAACTACAACAATAACTGCAACAACAACAACAACAACAACAACAACTAAAACTACTATTATGACAGCAGGAAGCAGTAGACCCATGATCAACTACAACAATTACAACAATTACAACAATAAAAACAACCAGAACAACATCAACATCAGCTACAACAAGAACAACTACAACAACAGCAACAACAAATTCACTTACCTAGCAAATGCACGAGCAAGCTCTTAAGCTAGTTGCAGGCACATTATGATTCTGACTAGTCAGTCATGATGTGAAAGGCAAAACATAAACACGAGGCAGACAATGTTTACAGTGCAAAGATCGTCAAATTTGCACCAAAAACTGCTGCTGCCAAATGAACTGTGTAAGTAAGCTTGTCAAATGCAAAGCATTTTTTCAATGGGTCTTGTTCTTTTATTACAATTTGTCATTTTACACATAACTTATTGCACACTACAAACGATATACTCTATTTTTTGGCCATTTAAAAGTTGAGAAGAGATTAAAGTGAAAACATTGAGTAGACTTAAGTTGAGTTGATCAGCATTTAGTTTCATACAATAATTTTATGCTGACTCTAATTAAATTGGCGAGATGAGTAGACTCAACTCTTGATTGGCGATCACACAATCAACCCTTAGATTTCTGATTACGAGTCAATTTTTCCATCAGTCAAATCCATCAATCCATCTGTCCGTCCATCAGAACACAATTACGCAGTGCCACATGTTCTGAATGAGAATCTGTCATGACAAAGCTACCTTTCCACGGCAGACAGCAGCAAAGACGGCTCCATCGCCGCTGCTGACTCGCTCGTAAAAATTCTCCATGGAAGTGTGGAACTCTGCCTTTGTCTTAGGTTCTACAAATACTGCCTTCTGTTGCTCTATTCGTGGCCAGATTCCCGATTGCTACAACAGAGCAATTACTAATACAGTACAACAACAACGCTAACAACTACTATTACAAATACTACTACAACAACTACTACTACTATTCATAAAAGTTTTCCATGGAAGTGTGGAACTCCGGCTTAGTCTTAAGCTACATGAATATTGGCCAGATTCCGGATTGTTACACTGCAACAACTACAGTACTACAACAATAACTACTACTACTACAACCACTACTTTTATCAATCCTTTTTTCCATTTTTTTGCCTCACTTTTCCCTGGCTTTCTTATTTTCCCTGACCACTGCAGAATGTCCTCATTTCTCCAGTTTTTAACTTTAGGGAGTACTTTTTTGCTGCACCCTATAGTCAATGATAAACTGATGCTGGGTGAAATGGTGAATACCTGCCAATGTTCGATGCACTTCTGCATGACTGGATATGAGGGAAAAAACAAGAGCAGGCCGTGAGGCACTTGTCTGGCAAAGTTCACTACAACCAACATATGCGCTCACCGATTACGACATCAAACACAACCACAACTTATCAGTCAAGCAGGGCGGTAACAAATAGCCGATTTTACTATTCCGGCCAAATACGAACAGAATACAAATAGTTAGCACAAGTTTCCATGATGCCCTGCTTTCACCACTTCACATATGGTTAAAAAATTTCTAAAATCAGACTTCTTGGATTCATGTTAAACAAATGACACTAACAATTTAGATTAACGACACCAATAAAACATGCCATATGGCCTACCCTTGTTAGTGAGCAAAATAAACAGCGAAAGCCCTCAAATAGCACGTTAGGCTGCAGAAACTGCCGGGTGCCAGGCTGACTGCTATATGATGTCCATCTCCAAACAAGAAGCATTGGATAACAAGTTGTACTACATTTCCATCAAAAAGTCGCTAAACTGCTGCAGAGAGCGACATAGTTACTACTGACAGCCTACACGAACTCATCAATACCCTATCCGAAATACCATTTTATCTGCACAATATTTGTTTGTGCAAGTTGCATTTGGCAACTTTATATATGAACTTAAAAAATGCTATGTAAAGCTATGTCCGACTATGATGAAATGTTCAACCACAATACAAAATTTTACAGAGATACGACAGACGAGCAACAGTGTCAATTAGCGCCTAGCTCGGGGTTACTCCTTTCGAATTTGTGGAAAAGCTTTACGGATCCTGAAAGAAGAGACTTCCAGGCAGCCGAACGTGAAGATTTGGTTATCTTAGCTTCCACCATTTTTAACTGATCCATCCGTGTGACAGACAGACGGATAGACAGACAGACAGACAGAATTGCAATAGCTAAGATGCATAATAGCAGTTCCCGCTGTTGTGCGTAAAAACGAAATCAATCATACCAACAGCATTGCCAAGGGATGCTTGGTAATCACTGTTAAACCTAAAACACAAATTCAACACAAAAAGATAACAGTAAACAAATCTCAACAGTTTCAGCAGTAATAGGACATTAGCTGCGTTAGTCTGAAAACCAGCAATTTGTCCTATGGTTTTTACGACAAACCGTATTTAAAGGAGCATGTAAAGACGAAACCAAAAAACTGGTATCCTAAACAACTATTAATAGAAGAAGAGAAGTTTAGCAGAGACAGTTAGGTCCTTTGTGAGGAAGCTCATCTCCTTTTGGTGCTTTGAGCTGGTGAAAGTTAAATTCTGTGATTGGTTCTGGTAAAGTCTGTGTAGGTAAATAAAGTTTACAAGCAAAGTGCATATTTAACTGCAGACCTAGCGAGGGTTAGACACAATTAAAGGTCCATGGCCACGGTCAAACTCACTCGCGCAATTTCTGTAGATTTAAATTAGACATTTAACCTCGCATATATAATATGTCGATTTGAGCTTCATAAATATATGAAATTAATG
>Ga0209367_1008928_pt1 | contig 13673 bp, 6 predicted proteins | sample WorMetLIZISLAND2_FD_187412 | JGI IMG/M metagenome (GOLD analysis project Ga0209367, IMG submission 187412) | Marine gutless worms symbiont microbial communities from Max Planck institute for Marine Microbiology, Germany - Olavius geniculatus... ... | reverse complement strand
TTAGGATCATCATTAGCACTTTGCCGAGATGGCTTGTCAAGGCAATCGTTCTGTAGTTGCTGCATTCCATAGCACTGCCTTTCTTATATAGCAGAACTAGAACTGACTTTTTCCATTCTGTAGGCGTGTTTAACATGCAATAAAATAGTAATGCGTTTTGAAAGAGTATTAACATTCGAGGCTTTTGTACGGAGCACACTTTGAAACTAGATCGAAACTCAGACCGTTGAGCAGTTTCTTAATGTCAACTTTCAACTAAAAGCAAAGTAGGCCTACGCTATATCGTGGCCAGTCGTAACGGAAAACTAAAGTAGATAGCCTGGTTTAAGATACAGCAAATGCATTACAGTTTTGACTGCACAGCAGTAACATGAATGTCATGAACTGCTAAGTTTATCGCTGAGCAGTTATTCTATCATGGGCCAATGGGCCACTGACAGTGACCCATGACCCACGTGACCCATCCAAAATGGTGACCCATTTTACTTATGATCCATGACCCACTGACGCTTTTCTATCTCTGGACCGCTAATGACATCATGTGTTCGTTCGAACGTTATTTTGTCTTGAAAGTAAAACTGTCGAAACGTTAGGCCTATATTTTAACGTGTTAACGCAATGTGTTATAGGGTGTTTACGCGATCCAGCAAACGTCCAGCATTAGCACGTGTATTTTGAATACATTTGCTGGAAGTTTGCTGGACGTTTGCTGGATCGTGTAAACACCCCATTAATTTTTTTGACGCACTTTGATATTGTAAGTGGACTACATCGAGAGGGTAACTGGAATGAAGCCCACAAAGTCGTGCCTGTGTAGCAGGACCGTGACAGTACTGTTGTACTGTTGAAACGGCAACAAAACATTTTTTATTACTTCAGTATTATTCGATCGTCAACTAAACGTAGTTTAATGAAATGTTAAAACTCTTGCTTCACAGAATTAAGTAAACGTAACGTTAATTTTTTAACCCGCGTTATTTCTTTAACGCGTTAACTCGTCAAGTTAACGCGTTATTTTGACGCAGATACACATATTTTGACAGCTGTACTTAGCATATTTCTTATATTATTTTTTTCGCATCCACACAAGGTATAAAGAACTTACTTTGTGTAAGTGCTTTGTCGGTATTACATATTCTACTGGCTTAACTGTATTGCTTTCCGTACAGTTTTAGTTGACATTGAGACCACGTAATAGTTAAATCGCGTGACTCGAACACGTTGTGCATTTCTTGTGCAATACAGGTTACATGTGCGACTTGTCTCTAAGCCCTACTTGTCACAGTAGCAAGTAGTTGAGATAGAAAAACGTGTCAATTGCATCTACTTATCACCATCACTAGCAGCAACAGTTTCAGCAGTTATCATGACTTGCTAAGTTCTGACGGCTGTTGTTGTTTTGTTAAGCACGGTAGCCATTGTGTTAGTCACGCGCAAAGCAAGTACAGTATAGCAGTATCATTGATGGGCAACTAAAAAATTTAACTAAAAAACTAAAAAAAATTACGGTAATTAAACAAAAACCAAAACGTCAAACAGAGAAATTTAATTAAACTATTAAATGGCAACTACTTTGGCAATATAACTTATAATTTTCATCAAACTTTTTTCCAACTAATTTGCAACTATATTTGCGGAAAATTGGCGGAACGTTGAAGACAAATGCGACAATTGTACAGTGAAATTTGTCGCCACCTGGCGTTCTGCACAGACTAAAACCTGTCCATGAGTTGCTTCGGAAGGCCGGCAAGAGTTGCGGAGCCGTAGTCAAGCCTGGAAAACACCAGCGCCACGATGAGCGACTACATCTCGTCGTTTGACACAGATCGGCGCATGCTTCGTAGTTGTCGAAGGGCAGCAAAACACTTCGAACATGTCTGGGTGACTTGGGTACGCATCGTCAGGTCAGCGTCAATGAAAATACCGAGATCGCGCACGCATCTGACAGGCTGTAGCTGTAACGAGTTTATTAGGCACAAAATACATTAGAACCTAAATTATTTAACACAATTATAAGTTTGTATAACAAATCGCTTGCAAATTAGAATTTATGCCAAAGTGTGCTTCGCATACAAAACCGCAATGGCTTAGATTCAACGCCAATGGCTGATAGCAGAACCAATGATCGACTGATCAAATGCATTTACTCATCGATTAGACGTGTTTTAAGCTTATCAGCCAGCTATTTTATTGTCTGCTGTTTTCACTATAAAATATTTAATACCTCAAAATTATTAAGCCACGTTGCACTTTCTGTCGAATTGATGATTCAACGATAAGCTATCTGACACAAATAATCGCCGCGTAATGTAACAATTTGGAGCATGTGCTTCACATGGTAGTGCGTTAACATAAATAAGGTGAGATGGTAAATAACTGCACCGTACATAATAATATCGTCTTGGCTATCTTTGTGCCAATAATTATCAAAATTGGTGTAAATTTTGCAAAGTTATGCCAAAAACAATTTTGACTGTTTTTTGAGATACGGTGTATATGTGTAACCAGTAGGAGACTAAAAATTTCTACATATTTTTGTTGCAAATTATTAACAGGTTGCATGTTGCTTTGGGAACTGTAAGCTTACTTATACAGCGCAGGCAGGTCGTGCGTGACTTCAATAATCACCAGCTGCAAAATTTTCATTACCGGCTACTCGACAAGAATGCATCACGAAACGACATTTGATGTTAAAAAACTAAAATCACAGAGGTGACGACGGTGGAAATTAGCAGACGATATAGAAGAAAGCGTACGGACATACTAGTATGGGCAAAGAAATGTCATACAGTAGGCCTACTGCTGCTGGTTTTTACACTCATCGAGCCAGATATTGTGCACATAGAAGGCTCCGTGGAAATTGGAACGAATGCAGTTAATAGACGTTAATATCCGGCTGGTTAGAGGCGGTGTTGCGAGCTCACTTCATGCGCCAATGACACTTGAAGTGGTGCACGCAGATCATTAGCAAAAGTCGAGTTGTCGTCAGCGACTTCAAAGCCTTACAACTGCTGCTGCTGCTGCTGCTGCATGACTTCATAATAGAGCTTCAAACCGTCCGCACTGCTATAATACAGTTTATGACGGTGGCTATGGTTACAGGTCTTTTGACGTAATGTCGCCACGGCCGTTATTACTCCTGCAAAGGGCTGTAAAACAAGTTCGAAGGAAACTAAGTTTTCCCTATTTTTCGTTTTTGAAACCTTAAAGTTTTTAAAATGCAGATTCTGGGCTTTGAAGTTTTTTTATTTGTTGCGCATCTTTTTACAATTCAAATCAAATCTGATTTTATTTTTCAGTCGTAATTCATGAGTTCCGACGTAACGCCATTTAACAGAAAACTACAGTGTCAGTCAAAAAATTTTCCACGTCTAAAGTTTTTTTTACTTTATCTTTCAAAGACTGAAAATTTCAAGCCATATTTTACGCGCATATTCGGCGCTTAAATCTACGCCAAACTACAAAGTTTCATTAAATTTTTGTTAAACTTGTTGAAGTTATGCCATATTATGCTCGCTTATCGACAAAATTTTGCATTTTTACTTGAAAGTCATTATTATGCGGCCGTTTTAATAAGTCGCAGTAGGTTTGCCCGTCCGTCTGTCTGTCCGTCTGTCTGTGTTTTCCCAGCGATCTCGTAGTTTGGGAGGTGTAGCCTACAAAAACCACAAAATATTGTGCTAATATTCCCCAGGAGAGTAGTAAGTTCCGGTGTGCTTTTATACTGCTCGGTACAGGTCAAAGATCACCGACGCCAAAAATACTTTAAAATGACGCCCATCTCTTGTACCTCGTGCTCATACTTATGGCCTGCGTTTGCATTTACTTGTTTATTATTTTGCTTGTTAAATACACCGTGGCCAAAACTCAAGATATTGCGCTGCACGCATTGTATTGGATAATACTCGGCTTGAGCGAATTAGTCACCTACACTGTGGGGCATAAAAACACACCAAAATTATGTCGATCGTAACTTAAACATGGATGATCAGATTTTGATAATTTTTGCTACAACTATTTCTGACACAACTGGCCATCAAATGAACATTGATGTTCCCGTCGCACCAAACGTTCGTTTCTGCATTACTTGGGAAAAACAAAAGCATAATTTTGGTGTTTTTATGCCCCACAGTGAAATGATGAAGCGCTAGCCGCCACGAAGCACAGCGCGGTTGACGCTCGTCAGCTAGGGAAGGATGGATTACATGTCATGTACTCGAACGCGACGTATAGACTAATGAGCTTAGGCCCTTAAGTCGCATCAGAAGCTGTCAAAGAAACACGCAAGATACGCGAGTTACGCGCGTACGCAGCACGGCGTACTTCGCTCGCTGACGCATGTTCATTAGCCACGGCTTATCAACCTGTCTGTCACCTCTCATGTGACCCGCCGTCCCAGCATGCACCGCGTGCTCTTAATTGTCGTCATTAATACCAGATTAACTGCGCCTTTTCGACCCTGGCTTCGCAACTTGCGCCCCTAATTGCTTCGTTAAAGAGACCTCTACTGATACATTATAAATAGTAAAGTCCTGTAACGTAACGAGAAAGCGGTAGACCTATAGTTGCTCACCGACAAACTTCCAAAAGCCGCATATATCTAAACAGCGAAAAATACAGGTCGTCTGAAGTGTAGCTCTTTATGGCTCAGGAACCTGAACACTAAAATAAGAAAACATGGACAAGCTTTTGAGATGGAGATCAGCTGAACAGCACATGTGCCAAATGAAGAAGTCTTGAGTCTGGTGCAAGAAAAACGTAGGCTTCTCTGCTCCTCGTCATCAAGCAACGCCAAGCCAACTCGATAGGGCAAGGGAATGTTATAAAACATGGCAGTCTTTCGAAGATTGTGTACTCGAGGGGAAAATCGAAAAAAGAACACGGGAAAAGCCGATAAGAAGATACTGGACTCATTCAAAAAAACAACAAAAAGCCCAGCTGTCGCTGGGATAGCCGACCGTACTGGTTTTAGTGACTTTGAAAATGATTCAAGTTGGACGATTTTCATGTCATTTGAAAACCAATATGTTACTTCCTATTAGTGATTAGTAGTAAGTATGGCCCTATCTCTCACAGTTTCCGACATAAGACCATTTATAGCTAAAAACATTTTTATATTAAAAATTGCGGCCGTACCGCTGTAGATAAAAGCACAGTTATTATTGACAGCCTATAAAAAGTTGCTACTGCCCTAGGCCCTATACGATGCTATCATCGTCAACCCTTCCCACGATTTACCGTTTAGCCACAATACCACACGATTGGCATACCATAATGCGTTATGACTCTTCAAGGTCAGTCAAAGTCAATGATTCTCATGTAATCAAAAAAACGCACATGCCATTTTCTATTAATGATTAGTAGTAACCTTGACCGCATCTCTCACCGTTTCCGAGATATGGCCAGTTCTCTATTGGTTTTACTACCCCAGTACATTCAACCCTTAATTTGCAAATGTTTCCCTTGCACCAGATAGCTGAAATTTTGCGTGCAAAAGTTTAACACAAATAGCTAATTATTCGTGTAAGAATTTTCCTTATGACCTTAAGCTTAGCCACAATACCTCCGATACAGACACAGACGGACGGACGGACAGACGGACGACAACCATAACTCAACCGTTATTTAAGTAAAAAAAAGCTAAAAAAAGACAAAAAGATCAGTTATCAGGAGTTAACGAAAAAAGCGAAACACTGGGTCAATCGTCATCATCATCAACTGAACTCGCCTTAGACAGAGCACACAAAAGAGGCAAAGAAGAAATGAGGAATCAGTCAGAAAGATGGACTGTTCAATAATTTAATTGCATCGTAGAATTTATTAGGCACTATACTTTGCAGTGTAAGTTTTATGTATTTATTCAATATTAGTTTAATTTTGCTGCTAATGCCAAACAGCATGTTAATAATAACAAAATCGAATTAAATCGACAATAATTTAACATTCGAACAGCGAACAGCAATATATACAGCGTTTATTTTTCTTCTGTTGAATCTCGTATTTCATAGCGTGTTTGCAATAAATCCGTAGCTATACAATCCAGGATGAAGTGACAATAATCACGTCAGTTGCACGCAATGCGTGACGAACATCAATAGCAAGAACGAGGAACAAAACATTAGACGACCGACAGGTAGACCCAATCATCGTAGCGTCAGTGACGCAGTGTAACTGCATGCAACAACAAAGAGTGTGTATAGGCATAAACTAATAGGCCTAAGTACGAGACAAAAGCTGACGCGAATCACAGCTGTTGTCTCATCCAGTGACGTAGATTAAGTGGAAGGGGGCAGGGAGCCCAGATCCCCCGCCCCATTTTTGTTAAAAATACATAGTAGAAACTGAAGAAAATAATTACAAAAAATCTGAGCTAATGCTCATGTGACGCGCAAGAGCCTAGCAGTTTCTGTTCGCAGGTAATCTTGGTTTATCTCCATTCATTTTGTTGCAATTATTCACTCTTTTGCAGCCAAAATCGCCAAAAAAATTACTAAAAACACCTATTTTAAAGTTCAAGGTCATTCAAGGTTATCGATGTTGACAATCCTAAGAGGCTCGTCGCCAGCACTTGTTATGTTGAGCAGCATATCTGTACCTATCTGCAACCATTTTCACGCTAGACAAGCCAACAGCGGATAAATAACCATTTTTAAAGGGGTACCCCTGTTTGACACCCGCCTGCGCAGGCCTCCTTAAACCTAGAGGGTCCGGATGTGGATTGCTGAAATCTACATTCAATGCTGAAAATTTCCTACGCAGGATGTCGTGGTATATCACCAGCCGTTTCGGCGCAATTTACTCTTGAAATGTGTGTCACAGCCCGAAATCGCGAAAAATTTACTAAAATCCCTTATTTTGGGAGTTCAATGTCATTCAAGGTCATCGATGTTGACATTTTTAAGACGTTCGTTGCCAGTGCTTGTTATGATAAGCAGCATGTCCGTGCCTATCTGCAACCATTTTCACGTCAGATGAGCCAATAGCGGTAGAATAACGTCTTTTTAAGAGGGGTGCCCCTCTTTCGCCCCCTTAGTTCATAGGGACCCCTTTCACCCAGTGGCATGAAATTTTGTCACGAAATACTAGAGACACTAGGCTATCATATGGTGACAACTCGAAGTTTCCATCTCATCTGGTCTTGGAACGGTACCGGGACGTGACAGACACCAAGACGGACGGACAGACGGACGGACAGAATTACCGTAGCTAATACGCGCTATAGCTATGCTAGCTTTGTCATATTTGTCATATTTAAGGCACCAAATTCGATTTCGGTTGGGACTTCGCCCCAGACCACGATGGGAAAACTCACAGCGCTGCCCAAGGCCTCGAGTTGAATTTATTGGGCCCTACATCTAAAAGAAAAAAGTGAAAAGGAGAAAAGAAGCAAAGTAAACAGAAAAAAAAGAAATAAGCGAAAAGAGGAAAAAAGGGGAAAAAGTGAATAAAGAAGAAAGGCAAGCCCCAATTCACATTTCTGTTTACGCCACTATAGTCTCATCTCGCTAAAGCTACAGTAATAATCACTGATCATCAGAGCCTAAACTGCGTGATGTAAGATCGATAAAAATGCCCAATCAATAGGCTTGGTTACCCGACAGTATAAATAATAATTATCTTTCGACGCGTGTTAAAAACACCACGCCCGCGATGACACAAAGCCAGTGGCGTCATAACAAGAGGGGAAAGGGCAGGAGCAATTGCCTTCTCCTAAATTTTAGCATATTAGAATTTTCTTTCAAAAGTACAAAATTAAGATTTTAGAATCCCTTATTTGGAGGAACTTATTGCGGCAAAATTGAAACTTTGAGCACCCGTAATTTTCTCCATCAAAAACTTGCAAAAAAAGTATTTATCTGCAAAACCGATTCACAAAATGTTACGTCAAATTGTACAGTAAATACTACAAACAGGCTACTAAACAAACAAACGCTGTCCAAATAACTTGACTAAACCATGATGGTAAAACCGTGAATGATCATGTTATAATAGCACAATAAAGAGAAAACATAAAAACAAGAAAATCATACAATATATGGGGTATCAGAACCGGTCTGAATAAATTACGACAGTTGTGCCTTAACACAGAAACATAGATCTACTACTGTAAGAAATCGCTAAGTTTATACTTGAGCCTAAATATAGTTGATTATATGTTTAAAAATCTTCTGTCTTCTGTTCTCCGTGCTATCCACAAGTAATTCTATTTTAATGTCGGTTTGGCTCAATCACACGCGTAGTCCTTTGCACGCCGCGTCGACTCTCTCTTCGGATTAGTTCAAATCTGCTTTCGCGTGCATGCGTAGTTTTAAGTAAAAAGTCCAATTATATTATTGTGTGCGACCAGCGTATGAAAAGTTGTTCTCGCGCACAATATCCCACGTCGGTTCTACCATTTGATCGTGGGCATACAGTGCGTCACTGTAGGCCTAAATAATGCATTGCGCCCCATAAAGCACGGACTAACGCCGCTTTTCAGCTATAAGCAATGGACGTGTAATGGAAGCTTTTAGGATTAATTAACGGAGATGCTTTTTGCACGTGTCATTAGCCGAGCTTCAGATTGGGCTCGTAGGCCAAGCCCACACAGAACTTCGTCAGTCACGCGTTTCGCTTGCGCTTATTATTTGAGATGGTGGAGCCTGTTCGGCTGAAGAAAAAACAATTCGATATCGATATAATAAAGCTAGTAAGTAAATTTACAGAGCATACACTGTCTTGCGTTATAACGCTGCTAAATGATGCACATGCCAGGAATGGTTTGAGGTCAGCAGTTTGAATGCTAAGGCTTTCGAGACCAAAGCTACACCTTCTAAAGACTGAAATGCAGACACACAGACGCCTCTGCCATAGCTAATTAAGACAGCAAAGCCTAGGCTACACACTTGATCTCAAAAACGTGGATTTTAAGACAAAAACTTACGAATGCACTTCCGTCGAAACTATTTGTATCCGACATATTTAAAAAAAAACTTAATGCCATCCATTTCCTTCCGTTTCCGCACATAGATTAAAGAAACAGGAAAAAGTGTAGAATAATCAAAATGGTCGGAAAGCAGTCGATTCAAACAGCCTAATTCGCGCAGCTCGATACACGGTGTTTAATAAAAAGGACCCCTTTTTGTTTTTTCATAATTCACTCAAATGATGATCAATTTACACAAAATTTGTAACAGTTCTAGCTGAAGACATACTAATTCAAAATATTGCAACAAAATATGGCAGTTAATTAAATATTCTTTGCTAGACCTGACGTAATGCTGACGTCATAACGTGTCACGGGTACAAGCTGGATAGTCTCAACTGGTGCTGTCAGTTGCTACCCTGCTTCAATGATGAACTTAATTTGGTTCGCTAATGAAAAATGTTTATCGTGTCAGCACTAAGCAACATGAGGACATGAAATCAGGCGTCTTGCGATCCAAAAACGCAACCATTTTGCAAGCTTGGTGTGCTAGTGCACTGTCTTACTCGAACGAGTAAAAGTCCAACTATCCCCACAGACACGTAAATGCCACCCTTTGCATGTTTTTGTGGCTGCAACTGTAAAAATTCGAAAATTTGTCATCAGCAAACCAAATTTTTCACCATCGAAGCAGAGTAGCAACTGACAGCACCAGTTGAGACGATCCAGCTTGTACCCGTGACACATTATGATGTCAGTATTACGTCACAACTAGCAAAGAATATTTAATCAACTGCCATATTTTGTTGCAATTTTGTTGTTAGTATTTCTTCAGCTACAACGGGTACAAATTTTGTGTAAATTGATCATCATTTGAGTGAATTATGAAAAAAACAAAAAGTGGTACTTTTTATGAAACACCGTGTAGATACCCACGTGACACATGACGGAGCTGCGAAACAACGCTGACGCAATAGCAGCAGCAGCAGCAGCAGCATCACTGCAGTTGTGCAATCACTGAAAGCGCACAGCAGTCGGACAAAAGACGCGGTTTTAGCGTGATTACCAGCTACGCACTGTTTGATTCCGGGTGAGCCGGTGTCACATTAAAATGTCTCCCCCATGAAAAATCCGCCCGGGGAGAGATAATCACGGATTTGATATGTCTCCTTTTTATTAGAATATCGCTGGCCCCATAAAAATTCTCTCTATTATAGGATCGTCCATTTAGCGGCAAAAATATGTTCCGCTCGGGAGGCCACCGGGGAGACGGATTTTTACCGGTTAATTGTCGGCCGGGGGAGACTTTTCTGGAGGGCGATCCTATAATGGGACACAGGCCGGGCCACGGACACAGTGAACCGGGACGGCCTGCCCGTCTGTCACATCACCGGCCTATACGTGTGTGTGACCACTGTCACGACGGTCGATATTGGCTGACTAAAACAGTCTCTATTTTCAGTCTGCTGTAAATCCACTTTAACCCTTTTTCACGCTCACAGACGTCAGTTTATAACCATGAACGCACTGTAACAGTAACACAATATTCTGTTATTTTTGTAATCGTCTCTGACATTATGAGCCTAAGTGTAAATTTTGCATATTTGCTGCTATTTCATATAGATGTTGCAGTTGCACGACCACAAAATAAATGTTCGCAAACAATATATTAGTACGATGTTGTGTGTTGTGTTAAATATGGCTGGTTAATTAAGTTTTCTGTAACTGTTCCCGGTGAGAAGTGACATTTAATACAGCTGTTCACGGACGTCGGGAGCTACAGCGGGGCCCGGAGAAACATTCTCGCGGGGCCCTTCTGGGGAAAAATTGAATTTTTCTTGTTTAAAATGGCGCATTCTTGTTTACTTTATATTTTCGGAGCGACGGCGGGGCGCCACACGTCGCGGGCCCGGGGTAATTTACCCCCTATCCCAGCTCTTGACGGGCCTGCAGCTGATCGGTTGGAAATGGCTGGCAAAGGGTCAGCGTGGCCACAGGAGGACGGTTACCCCGTTCTGGGCCTATATGGCAGCGGCGTCGCGTGGCGCGGGGATAGAGACAACTCCCTCCCCGCTAAATTTTAGCGTGTCGGAAAATTTTTTCTTGTCAGAAAATTTCGGTCCAAAAAGACAAAATATTCGGGTGAAAGTCAATCTCTATTTCGGGGATATTTTGGGACAGATATGAAATTTTGAGCACCTGTAGTCTCCTCTGTCGGAAATTTGCAACCTTTTACTCTCCGTTTATTTTAACCCACGTCGCCGCTGCTATAAAAAGGTAAAAAAAGTAAAGATGGTGTATAGCTTTTAATAGGCCTACGAAACTCATCACAGATTCACGGAGCGTCATCTGCCATATAAGATCACACAGTGTTAGCTGTCACCCGTCGCAAGTAAACGCGCCCCACTTTAACCCCAGCCAGACAGACCGCGATACTCGATTTACCTGCCGCGGAGAGATGAAAGACTTAGTTAAATTTAGTGCCGGTTATATACCTTGATAGTATAATTATCTGTCTAACTGCAGACAGTCACCCACCCATCCAAGTAGTAGCCCAACTACTTGACCGGGAGTCGAACCCGCGACAACTCGATCGTAAATCTGACACCCGACCGTTGCTATTATTTGTGTCTACCATGTGAATAAAGCTTCGTGTGTGCTACACCATCAAGCCAATACAGGCCAGTAAGGTTAAGCCAGACGTCGCTAAATGCGTCTTAATGGATCCGTGGCGCGTTGATGCGCAGCGTACGGCGCCGACCGGCACGCTGACAACTAATGGCGGACTGTTAGTGCTACTGAGCAAACAGCGCGTCACCGGCAAATTGTTAGACACATCACCGACGTGTCTTTTTATGCCTGTCCACAACATACACTGCAGGACGGCATTCATTAACTGCCCTACACTAATGCGATTCACGCCCATCCGTCACGTCGTCATGTTTTATAAGCTGCGACTGACTTCTGCCCGAATCCCGGCCTTTCGATGTATACATTTGTTGAAAAATAGCCTAAAAAATTACGAGTTACTGATCAAACTGTTATCATAAGTCATTCATAGAGGCGCAACCAAAAATATTGCAAGCAATGCTTGAAACACTGTGCACATTCAACCGTCGTATCAGTCAATTAATCAATTAACAGATTTTTGGTTAATCATTTAATCAATAAGTTTATTTAAAAACACAAGGATTTAAAGATTTAGGAGAAGTATATCAGCTGGGAACCATGTATACAAATCTCCGCAAAGATGAGGTCAGTGACGTAGGCCTAATTGGTCTCCAAGCGCCTTAAGGACAAAAATAGTCTTGGTTTTGGTTTTGGTCAATGAATCAATCAATCAATCAAACAATAACCACTTACAAAAGTGACCAGTGGTGTACAACACACCTAAAAACCAAAATAAAACCTAAGGATAATGTACAAAAAGTAAAAACTACTCAGAGGTAAAAAGCTAGCTGAAACAGTAAAGTTTTTAAGTTTCGTTTGAATGACGCAGTGTCAGTGTCAGTGTCGCCACAAAAAGATCTAGAAAATTTAAAAACGTTTCGAAACCAACGACTATTAATTAAATATTTCGACAACAGTTAACTACAAACTTAGTCATGGAGTCAAAAACTACCACCAGCTGGCATAGAGTCGCATACTTTGTCAATCATTCTTTGACGAAAATTTTTCATTAATGAGAGTGAATAGCATTTAAACGCTGAAACATTTGTTGATGCACAAAAAACCTCAATCTTGAAAAAAATTTTGTTTAGGCCTACATCACTGGATGAAGTCCTTATCGTTTTATTACCAAATTAAACTTTTAAGTGTTAAACTGGAGTTCATTAAATTTTGGGGGTTACGGATTGCAGTATTGAAAAGGACGAGTATAGATGAGTACTTTCAGAGCAGCATAGCTTAGGCTGTTAATGGCATCGTATTTCTAAATTTATCACAACATGCAAGAGTTTAAAGCAAACAGCTTTTAACTGATCATCACACGCCCTCATATCGACATTTCCGTGATAGCCCGCACAGGTGATGCCAGAACTTCGATTAGTAACTAAACAGAAGCGGTGCGTTCAGTTCAATATTGGGTGTGGTGACTTCGGGTGTAGGACATTTCCCCTCTGGACATGTTCCCCCGGACGTTTTCCCCCTGGTCGGTGGCACCCCGGACGTTTCCCCCTCCCGGTTTTTGCCATACCCGGACTTTCCCTCCTTGCTATGCTGTTACATGAGAATCGATCGAGCGCTTGATAGTGGCATAACTTTCAGTGTCAGCATGGTGGAAGAATGCAGCAAACATCAAATATTATTGTGTTATAAAATTCTTGTTTTATCATTAATAAGCTTACGTAATATGTCAAACAAAGGGCAACTCTCGAAAAGTCTCAATTTTCAACTTCTGAAGAAAGAGCTGAGGACGGTGACGTCAAAATGCCACTCATAGTGCACTGTGTGTGCCACAGCAAGGAGAGTGTCTGCAATAATGCAGTTCATCGGATTTTGCTTTTTATGTAGAAGCCTACGTAAAAATATGTGCGTTAACTACTTCTACTCTTCTGGTTCATTCTGTATCGAGTTGAGTTTAATCGTCTCGTGGGCGCGTAGGCCTTTACATTCCTAATTGCTGTTAATTGTCGCGCACTTGCGCCTACTAAGACTCATTGTGTTTGAAAAATACTCAACGGCGACGAGACTTCAAAGGCGGAGTTGCTTTTGGTGTTGCAAGAAATTTCTGCTCAGGCTTGGCGCTGACTTTGATAATATATTGTTA
>Ga0209367_1008927_pt1 | contig 13674 bp, 12 predicted proteins | sample WorMetLIZISLAND2_FD_187412 | JGI IMG/M metagenome (GOLD analysis project Ga0209367, IMG submission 187412) | Marine gutless worms symbiont microbial communities from Max Planck institute for Marine Microbiology, Germany - Olavius geniculatus... ... | reverse complement strand
ACGAGCCGGAGAACGATCGCCATTTCTGATCGTCGCAGGTGCTTGAAAATGCAGGGAATAGGAAATTGCCATTATCCTTTCCCGCAGAGCGAAAGCGCAAAGATAGACTTTTTCAACACCCTCTTAAACCGAAGAAAGCCTGCGTAGGTTGGAGTGAGGAACGAACCCCAACATCTTTACTCAGCAAAACCATACAATGTGAGCTCAACCCTGGAGCTTACCTCACGGATTCAGGTTGTTGATTGAGAACACCCCCCAGCTTTCGGCTGCGGTCGGATTTCGTCGGCGTTAGCGTACCCCTGCCACCGGCCGCATCTGGGTATCGCAGGTACCGCCTACGGTGACGGTCTTCAGGCACCCTCCGCCGCGGCAGTTTGCTCCGCGGTCACGGACTTTGCACCGGAGCCCCAGGGCCTTGCCGGCTCCAAGCCAGGGTGGGGTGCGGCGGTAGCGGCCGACGCTGCCATGGTTGCAGCCTGGGGGAATCCCGTAAGGGGGACAGGCGGATGAAGCCCTCAAAGAGACCTTGCGGGCATCCACCTCGAAGCCCGGATAGTTGTCGAGGATACGGATCCGGTCTTTCTTGGGCGTCTCTTCGAATAGAAACTCCCGAAACCTGTATCCGTTTTCGCCTCTGTTGCCGACCTCGATCCGGGTGTTGGCGATCAGGGCGAAGTGGGTTCCTTTTCTCGCCACCGCGCCCGACATGTACTCGACCCGCTTGTGTTCGGGAAAGCACTTGCCCATGGCCGGGGCGTGATAGTAGTGGCGGAGCGCTTTGATATCGCCTAAAGACGCCTTGCGAAAGATGGCCTGCAGGTCCCGATCATTACCGAAGAGGATGCGCCGGACGTCATCCAAGTTCTGCTCGTATATGGCGCGAATCTTGGCGTAATAATCGGCATCCTTGCCGCTGCCCAGGTCCGAACGCAGGAAACAGGAGGTAAGGCCGGAGATCTGGGTCAGATATTCGTCCCAGATGTTGTACTGAGACACCTTGGAGGAAACTCCCTGGTAATCCCCTGGGAATCGGCAGCCCTGGCGTTTCAGGCAGGACTCAGCTCGGCCCCGGTTGCGGATGGACAGGGCGATGATGTTGCGCTCACAGGTGCCGTAGGCGTTGCAGCGTCGGTCCAGGTGTGCCTCGTAGATGGCCGTGCGCATGGTGTAATCCAGGTGCTTGGCCCGGGCTATGGTCTTCTCCGGCCATTTGCGCCGATTGTCGGCCATAAATCGGCTCCAGGCGCGATTCAGGGCCTGACGGCGTCCTGCCAGCCTTCGATTTACATCGGCGCAGTGGGACGAGTTGTGAAAGGCGCGAATGATCTCGTCCAGCTTGTTTCGGGCTCCCTCGATGCGGCCGATCCGTCCCGAGCCCGGAGGATCGAAGAAAGGGGCCTTGCTCAGGACGTAGAGCTGCCGCACGTTGATCACATGTCTGACCCGACCGTCGCAGTGATGGTTTGCAACGCGCATCGACTTGCGTTGCGCGAAAGCACGCTTGAACTTGCCCGTCGCGGCCGGCGTGGCCTTGCGAGAGTCCACGAGGACCCGGAATCCCACATAGGGCGTCCCCTTCTTATCGGTCAATGCCTGACCGTCGCGGATCACCAGACAGGGGATGAGCGAGGTCCCCTGGGCCAACGTCCCCGCCGGTGAGGAGGGTCCCCGCTCGCGAAACGACTCGATCTCGTAATAGGGCAGGTCCCGATTGCCGTTGAAATTGTAGAGCGTCATCACCGGCGTGGCCAGTATGCCCGCGTGTGACAGGCCGGTCCATAACAGGCCAACGGCAAACAGGAGAGACAAGAAAACCGGATTCCTCATGGTCAGGCACCTGTCCAGCTTGCGCATTTATAGCAAATAGCCGCAATGAAGGATCAAGAGAAAGGTGGATTCTATGCTCGATTGGGCGCAGGGTGGATTTGGTCTTTGAGGAGACCAAGCAGAAGATACCCAATCGGTTTGCCGCGGACTTACCATCCCTGGCCGCCGGGTTCCGGCTTCCCAGCCGGAACGATGGGCTTGACGGGCTTGGATGTCGGCCCCCGTCGTTGTCTGACGGTCCACTGTTTGATTATACTGCCGCACGTCACAATCTGAACTTTTGATTCCCCCTCTCCCCCGCCCTCTCCCGGAGGGAGAGGGAGTGAAATGCGCAGATTGTGCCGTGCGGCAGTATAAATCAGGATTGCTCCAACCGTCGTCAATCACTCCGGCCCGGTCTCGATAACCTGTAATTTGGTCCCCTTCCGCAGGGAGCGGATCCAGGGCTCGAGTGCCGCCAAATCCGCTGGCAGTCGGGCCAGCTCCTCCCTCGCCGCGGCATGGTTCGGGTGCAGGCTATGGATGATCGCCTGCCAGGGACGCCCCCGATAGGTCTCACGAATGACGTAGACCTGCGCAGGTAATTCCTTGCGGGCCGCAAACTTATCCAATGCCTTGCGGTTGAAGAAGCCGATAAGCTGGAGACCGTAGCCGTTCTTCGAGACAAAATGGGTCTTTCCGCCGGGGTTCGAGGTACCGGCGGCGTTGGTCCCCGCGACCACGGTAGCATCACTGATTCCAGCCCCCGGACTGTTCACCCTTGCGGTTTCCACCACCGGCGGATTTCCCTCGCGCTTCTCCGGCGTGTTGCTGGCATTCTCCGTGCCATCAGACACATCCATTGTGGATACTGAGGCGACAGCCTGGGGCGGAGCCGAGCCGGTATCCGTGAATTGCGGGGCCGACTGCGGAGCTTTTATTAGGTCACGGGCGCGGTCCTTCTGCTCCGCCTCGGGGTGTTGCGTCTCCCCGGAGAGGCGATCTTCGTCCCCTTCACCAGCGATCTGTTCGGTGGTATCCGTACCGTCAGATGCGTCCGTTGTGGACGCTGGGGTGACAGCCTGGGGCGAAGCCGAGCCGGTATCCGTGGATTGCGGGGTTGATTGCAGGGCACTTGGGTTATGGGCACGCTCCTTCTGCTTCGCGTCGGGGTGTTGCGCCCCCCCGGAGAGGCGGTCTTGGTCCCCTTCACCAGCGATCTGCTCGGTGGTATCCGTACCGTCAGATACGTCCGTTGTGGACGCTGAGGTGACAGCCTGGGACGGAGCCGAGCCGCTATCCGTGGATTGCGGGGCCGATTGCGGAGCTTTTATTAGGTCACGGGCGCGGCCCTTCTGCTCCGCATCGGGGTGTTGCGTCTCCCCGGAGAGGTGGCCTCCGGCCTCTTCACCGGGGGGCTCTTTACCAGGGGGCTGGCCGGTGGTATCCGTACCGTCAGATACGTCCGTTGTGGACGCTGAGGTGACAGCCTGGGGCGGAGCCGAGCCGGCATCCGTGGATTGCGGGGCCGACTGCGGAGCTTTTATTAGGTCACGGGCGCGGTCTTTCTGCTCCGCCTCGGGGTGTTGTGTCTTCCCGGAGAGGTGGCCTCCGGCCTCTTCACCGGGGGGCTCTTTACCGGGGGGCTCTTTACCAGGGGTTTGGCCGGTGGTGGCAGAGGACGCCTGTGCGGTCGGCTCTTCACCCTTATCCGATCCCCCCGATGCGGCTGCAGCCGCTGCGATTTGCGTGGCCACCTGATCGGGTCTCTCCCGGACCTGGGCCCGGATCCCTTGTTCCTCGGAAAGGCCCGCGAGCCTGCGATGAATTTCAGAAACCTCGGCGGCGACCCGGGATGACTCCGATGCGGACTGACGATAGACCAGGAAGAGGGCGATAACGCAAAGAGCCGCGAACAGCATCAGCCCGCCCAAGATCCAGGCGTGGCGCTGCACACGCTTGTCGAGCGCATCGTGTTGGGTCCGCTGGACCCGTTGGAGTCGAAGGGTCGTTGCCCGAAAATCTCCGTCCGCGTCCCCGATGCGCGCTACCAGCATCTGCTCATAATCGCGCAGCTGGGTGCGACAATGCTCGAGCTCGTCGGACAGGTCAGCTCGCTCCGTGGGCCGTTCTTTCGATCCTGCCGTCTTGAAATGCCCAGGGGGTCGCTCGGGCTCCTGCCGTTTGGGCATGTCCGGCTGTGCCTCGGTCGTGGAAGGGTCTCCCTTCGGTGCCTGCCGTTCGCGGGGTTGGTTCACATTCTCCACCGTTTTTTCTCAGATGCGCTTGGCGGCAGGGTCATAGCAGGCTTGGGAGAGTGTCCGGAAGCTAATACATTGATTTGGTAGTGGCTGAATGAAGTGGTAGAGCCTATCAGCCCCCACTGCGTCATTCCGGCAGGGATTGCCAGAATCCCCCGCACCTATCGTCAGTAGGTTTGGTGGCACCAGGGTACGCCTGGATTCCACCGGCTGTAGCTGCGGGGCTGGGATTGCAATGCACAAGAGCCTGGAAACATTAGAATTGTATTTTTTTCGTCCGGGATGGTGACAGGACCATGCCGACCGTAGCCGACGGTTTTGTTAGAATTCGAGTCGCCCTGTTATCTCCCCCCACCTGGCATGTCCGTACACACCGGCCGCCTCCTGCTGAGTCCGCAAGACCCGTTTCTGCTCCCGGAACAGGCATCCCTGGCGACCACGCTATCCGAGGCCGGCCTGCTGGGGACTCCGTTGGAAGGCCACACCAATGCATTTGCCGTCGGCGAGCGCTTCCTGCAGCTGGTGATCTTCGCGGGTTGCTCGGTCCGGATCGAGCTGTCACCCATGGGTGAAGCCCCTTTCTGCCATGTCCGGTTCACCGGCCCCTTCCGACAACCAGTGTTCCTGAGCGGTCGTAATACCCGCCCACCGCGGTGTCGTAGCTGTCGTGGTCGCTTGTGGAGCTGGCGGGACCTCCTGCCCGATCGGGATAACGCCCAACCGGTGCGGATCACCTGTCCGACTTGCGGCGAGGCAAGCCCGCCTTGGGGCTATGACTGGAAAGGACAGGCGGGATTCGGACGCCTGTTCATCCAGGTCGAGGAAATCTTTCCCGGAGAGGCCACGCCCACGCCGGCGTTGATGGAGCTGCTCGCAGCCTCCAGCGGATGCGCATGGCGGCATTTCTACATTCAGGACGCCTGAAGAAGCTCAGGTTGCAAGCTGGACCCCCTCGGGGAGCGCGATCTTCATGCTCACGGGTAGATGGTCGGAAAGCGAATGGTCGAGGACCCGCACCCCTACCCCGATGATGCGCAGGCTCTCGGAAGCGAGAATGTGATCCAGGTTGCGCCGCGGATACCAGCTGGGAAAGGTCTTGAGCTCGCAGTCGAGCCCGTGGAGATCCGTATTCGCCACCAGGTTCTTGAGTGCATGGGAGTCGCAATCGCAATTGAAATCTCCCATCATGATCACATAGGGGTAGTGGGCGGCCAATTCCCGAATGTAGTCGAGCTGGCGGCGACGGGCCCGCCGTCCGAGGGCCAGATGCAGGATACAGACGGCCAGAACGGACGCGTCGGTGGTTTCCAACTCCACGACCACCACCCCCCGTCCCGGAAATCCCGGCAGCTTGTATTCGATTATTTCGAACGGACGCACCCGACTCAGGACACCGTTGCTGTGCCGCGCGACCCTGCCCAGGTTTCGATTGACCTGCTTATACCAATAGGGAAAGCGGGCCTGATCGGCCAGATACTCGGTTTGGTCGACGAAGCCGCTACGCAGACTGCCGGCGTCTACCTCCTGCAGACCGACGAAATCGTACTCCTGCAGTATGGACGCAATGCGGTTCAGGTTGGGTAGATGTTCGCGGTGCGGCAGTACATGCTTCCAGCTTTTGGTTACATACTCCCTGTACTGCCGGGTAGAGATACCCGCCTGGATGTTGTAGCTGAGCAGATGTAGCTGCTGCATGCTGACCTGGTGGTCGGGGACCGACCTAGGTAGGGTCCGCATGGGACCGACATGTCACTCAGCGTAGCGCAAAAACAGGCGATTCCCAACCCCCTGCTTCGATAGACGGGCTATGCTCCCTGTCACCACGGGCAAAAACCCTGGCGGGTGAACGACCTTTCGGCCCTAGTGCCTCCACCAAGGAGTAAACCATAACCTCCGGGCTTGTCTCCTAATGGTACAGGATTTCCAGGATTAACAGGATTATCTTTCTGAATAATCAATTATAAGTCCTGGAAATCCTGTTAATCTTGTCCGATTGGCGGTTGGCACGACGGTTATGTCAACAGCCCTAGTCGGCGAGGCCCTGTATGAACCGGGACACGGCGGCGATTTCCTCGTCGCTCATACGGCCGGCCAGGTCCCGCATCATCCCGTTCGGGTCGTTGGCACGGGTCCCGGTGCGGAAGCCCTTGAGGGTCGAGTCGAGATACTGGGCATGCTGTCCGGCGATGCGTGGGAATTTGGCCGCTCCCAGACCGGTACCGGCCGGGCCGTGACAGCCGGTGCAGGAAGCAACCCCGGTGGCCGGGTTACCACTCCGGTAGATGCGCTCGCCCAGCTCCGCCGTTGCGGGATCCTTGGTCCCAGGCGTTTGTTGCTGGCTGGAATAGTAAGCGGCGATGTCCCGAAAATCCTGCTCACCGAGGGGGATTACCTGGGGAGTCATCTGGACGTTCTCCCGCGCCCCGCGTTTGAAATCCATCAGCTGCTTGTAGATATATTGGGCATGCTGACCGGCGAGCTTGGGCCAGGTCGGAACCAAGGCGTTTCCATTCGGGCCGTGACAGGCGAGACAAGCCATCGTCTTGGCCTTGCCCGCCGCGGCGTCACCTTCCGCGGCCCCGCCCGCTGCCTGGGTGCCGCCGGAAATGAGCGCCGTTGCAACCGAAATCGAAATCAGCCAAGTTTTCATGGTGTGTATCGCCCGCTTCTTGCTCGTGAACTGTCGCGGCAACGCCCGGTTGCCCCTTAACGCACCGGTCGCCGCCAGCGGAAAATCCACGGATGTATATCAGAATATCCGCATATTGGTCAACTCGACCTGGCGTCCTCTCCCTCCAAGAGGGTGTCGTAAAAGCCCCTCTCCCGCCGGGAGAGGGGTTGGGGAGAGGGGGGCAAAGGGTGAAGATCGGTGCCTTTTGCGACACCCTCTCCAAAAGATAAGACAACCCCCGGATACATTGGCGATGCCGGCCATGTTGTTTTCGACCCGGAACCACGAATGGACACGAACCTGCACCAATTTCGTATCCGTTCGTGTGAATTTGTGGTTTTGCTCATAAATCGGTCCTGGTCGGTGTCAGAACCTGTCGGCGGTCCGTATCTCTCGCGCTCGGAGCCTACAGCCCGAAACGCCGGCCGATCTTATTCGCAAAGAGCTCCCGGATTTCCCGCAAGCGGCTTGCCGAGCTGATGGCCAATTGCAGCCTCTCATACCTCTCCTGGACGGTCTCCGGATAGTCGTGGGTAAACTCGTTGCGGATACGCCGCAGCTCCGACCATTCATCGGCCGAAGGCAGCCAAGCCAACTGCTCCAGGCGGTCGAGACGGTCGAGGGTGGACATGGCAGCGACCTCTTCCCCCAAGGCACGTAATATGGCTGGGATCAGCCGCGCGCCCATATCGTCCTGCAGGCGCGTATACCGATAAGCGAACTGGTCCAGGAGGCGACGGTCCTCCTTGCCCGGATGCGCGAGGGTTCGGACATCCAACTCGCGTCGGGAGAGATCATACAGGGCATCGCCCAATGCCTCATCATGCCCCCGGCAGAGGGCCAGAATCTGCCCGAGGGCGAGAATCTCCGCGGTCGCCTTCACAACCTCACCCCGGTTTCCCGCGCTAACCGAACGATGGGACGGCGATCGCCCGCGGTCTCTATGAGCAGATCGATCTTGCGCTCCCCCAGCGACCTTTCCAGCTTGCCCAGAAAGCGGACCTTGCGCTTGAGATCCGGGGCCCAGGCAGCTTGCGCGGGTCGAACCAACAGATCGATATCGCCCCCGCGGCGCCGGTCATCCACCCGCGAGCCGAAGAGCCAGACCTGGGAGCTTTCGCCAAAAACCTCCTCGGCGGCTTGCCGGATAGCGGTGATCTGGTCCTGAGTCAGACGCATCTTTTTTCCAACCAACTTACCAAGGGGGAATTCAACAAGGGTAGACCCAATATACCGGCAGAGCTGGTCCTGATGTGGGTAGATGATTTCGGTGCCGGCCTTATGTCTCAGCAGTGATATTATCTGGCGGCCCCGTTCCTCCTTACGCCTTTACTCCTTTCCAGGGAAGATTTATATGTACTCGCCCGGCAACGACCAGAGCGGGATAAGCAACAGTGAAGCGTCTTGGGTTACACTTTCGGGATGGCAAAGACGAAGCAACCCAAGCACGGCGGCTCCACCATCGCGCTCAACAAAAAAGCGGGCCACGACTATCACATCGAGCAACGCTATGAGACCGGTCTCGCCCTCGAGGGCTGGGAGGTCAAGAGCCTGCGCGCCGGACGCGTCCAGCTCAAGGAAAGCTATGTCAAGATCCTACACGGTGAAGCCTTCCTGCTCGGCGCCCACGTCTCGCCGCTGTCCGCTGCCTCGACCCATGTCACGCCCGACCCCACGCGCACCCGCAAGCTGCTGCTCAAGCGCGCCGAGCTCAACCGCCTGATCGGACTGACCGAGCGCGCCGGCTATACCCTGGTCCCTACCGCCATGTACTGGAAACGCGGTCGAGCCAAGCTGGAAATCGGGCTGGCCAAGGGCAAGAAGCTCCACGACAAGCGGGCGACGGAAAAAGATCGAGACTGGCAGCGGGAGAAAGAACGCCTGTTCAAGCACCACTAGTACATCATTTCGCTTGATTTTGCTGTAGGGAACGCTCTCCGTGGCGTTCCGAACAGCTTGCGGAACGGCACGGAGGCCGTTCCCTACAAGTGCAAAATGGGATGAAATAGGGTACTAGGTAGTGTTGACAATGAGTAGGATGGGCAAAGCAAGCGCCCGGCAAGCTGGGCTCAAGGCTGCGGTCATTCCACGAAGATTATTAACCCGCGATGGTTTGGGAGGATGCACCCAGCGTAGCGTGCCCATCGAAAGATGATGGGCACGCTACGCCTGATTGGTCTCCCGACAAGCGGCCGCGGCTCGGCAAGCCCGGCGCAATGACCGGAGTTCCAGGCCATTCGGCTAGACAGGCTTCGCTTTGCCCATCCTACAGGTTACCGGCTACCTTTTTAGACCGCCTCTTATAATCCTGAAACAAGCCGTCCATTCGTCGCCACAGGGCACCTGGCACACCTTCGCCCACCGGCTTGCCGTCGAGCAGAGTAACCGGTTGCACCTCCCGGCTGGAGCTGCAGATCCATAGCTCGTCCGCCGTTTCGAGCTCGTCCCGAGTGATGTGGCGTTCCACGCATGGCAGATCGGCGCCGCGGGTGAGCTCCAGCACCAGGTCCCGGGTGATACCGCGTAATAAACGGTTACTCGCCGGGGGGGTCAGGATCTCTCCGCCCTGCACAACGAAGGGATTGGTGGATGAGCCCTCTGTCACGAGTCCGTCGCGGACCAAGATCGCCTCCTCGGCACCGGCATCCTGAGCCGCCTGTCGTAGCAGGACATTACCCAGGAGTGCGGTGGCCTTGATGTCGCAACGGTGCCAACGATTGTCTTCCAGGACCACGGCGGCGATCCCCTGGTCGGAGATGTCCGGGCTCCGCGACCCGGCGGGCCAGGCCATGACGAACACCGTAGGTTCGACGCCGTGCGGAAACAGGTGGTTGCGCACCGGGTCCGGGCCCCGGGTTATCTGCAGATAGAGCAGTTGGTCACTACCCGCTGCCGAGTCGATCAGGCGCGTGAAGATCCGTTCCCAGGCATCGGGTTGCAGGGGGTTCTCCATACGAACCGACCCTAGGCTGTTGTCCAGCCGCTCCATGTGTTGTGACAGCCGAAACGGATGCCCACCGTAGACCGGAATGACCTCATAAACGCCGTCGCCGAATAGAAACCCGCGATCCATGACCGGAACGCAGGCCGCCTCGATGGGCATGAACTCACCGTTGAGATAGACTTCGCTTATATCAGGTTTTGTCGTCATCCTGTTAATCCTGGAAATCCTGTGAATCTTGTCCTATTAGCGATTGGCACGACGTTATATCAACAGCCCCTAGAACCACTTCAGCACCGCGTCCCTGCTTTTCTGCAAAATGCCACCCTCGGCCACGTCGCGCAAGGCCACCAGCGGCACGCGGCGCACCTCCTTACCTTCGAGGGCGATGCTGATATGGCCCACGACGGCACCCTTGACGATGGGCGCGGAGATGTCGGGGTCCTTTACCAGCCTGGCGGATAGCTTGTCATAGGTGCGCCGCGGAATGGTCATGGAGACGTCCTCGGCCGGACCGACGGGTAGGTCTTCGACCTCGCCCATCCAGATGCGCAGGGTTTCGATCCGTTGGCCTCCGGCGTAGAGCTTGTGGGTCTCGTAGAAGCGGAAACCGTAGTTGAGTAACGCCAGGCTCGCCTGGGCCCGCGCCTTTTCCCCTTTGGTCCCCATGACAACCGAGGTGAGTCGCATATTGCCGCGTTTGGCGGAGACCACCAGGCAGTAACCCGCGCTTTTGGTGTGTCCCGTCTTGACGCCGTCGACGGACTCGTCCCGCCACAGGAGACGGTTGCGGTTGCGCTGCCTGATGCGGTTGTGGGTAAACTCCTTTACGGCATACCACGCATAGTATTTCGGAAATTCACGGATGCTCGCCGCGGTTACCAGGGCGATGTCGCGGGCAGTGGTATAGTGATCCTTATGGGGTAGCCCGGTGGCGTTCGTGAAGTTGCTGTTCTTCATCCCGACCCGCCCGGCGTGAGTATTCATCAGGCCCGCGAAGGTCTCTTCCGTGCCTGCGATGTGCTCGGCCAGGGCCACGCTGGCATCGTTCCCGGATTGAATGATCATGCCCTTGAGCAGATCTTCTACCGACACCTGTTTACCGATCTCGACAAACATCTTGGAGCCGCCGGTACGCCACGCCCGCTCGCTGATGAGCGCCCGGTCCCGGAGCGACAGGCTACCTCCGGCCAGCTCGCGAAACACCACGTAGGCGGTCATGATCTTGGTCAGACTGGCCGGCTCCAGGCGTTCGTCCGCATTGGATTCCGCCAGCACCCGCCCGCTGTCATGGTCCACTAGCAAATAGCCCTTGGCGGCCAACTGCGGCGGATCCGGGATGGGTATCTCGTCCGGCGCCCGGACCGGGGTCGGGTCGTCCGGCGTGGGCATGTCGCCGGACCGGACGCCGATGGAGAAGAGGAGGATAAGCAGGGCCAAGACGTGAGAGAGTGGCTTCATCGGCTATTCCTCGACAATGTGGGCCCCCTTCAGTCCCAGAGACGCCAGGCGCCGGGACAGGCTCCCTGCGCTTTGTCGGGAGGCAAGTGGTCCTACCTGGACCTTGTACCAAGGTGTCCCGTTATCGTCCGGCGTGTGGATTCGGATCTGCTCAGGGATACGGTTTACCAGGCGGCGGCGCAGGTGCTCGGCATTCACGCGGCTGCCGAAGGCCCCTACCTGCAGGTATAACGAGGACCGGGGCGTTGGTCCGGGCTTCTCCTTGGTCGTGAATGCCGCGGCCTTCGGTTGAGGCGCGGGTGGTTCCGCGGTGTCTGCCACCCGGCCCGAAGTACCCTTGGTCGGCGCGCCGGAAGGCTTCGTCTTCACCACTCGAGTTGCCGTCTTTTCAGGGCGTGGGGCCGGTCTCGCCACCGCCGGTGTTTTTTGAGCGGCAATTTTCCTACGCGCCCTGGTCTCTGCCGCGGGCGTATCGTCCGTAGTGAAAAAACCATGCTGCTGGTCGGATTTCGGGTTACCGGGGTCGATGGCCCTGACCTCCACCATTGCGACCCCCTTGGCCGCCATTCCCAGCTTGCGGGCAGCCGAATAGGACAGATCGATGATGCGCTTCCCGTGGAAGGGGCCACGGTCATTGACCCTTACCACCGTGCTGCGTCGGTTCGTCAGGTTGGTCACCCGCACATAGGTCGGCAACGGCAGGCTCTTGTGGGCCGCGGTCATGGCGTACATGTTATAGCGCTCGCCGTTGCTGGTCTTGCGTCCGTGGAACTTTTTCCCGTACCAGGAAGCCAACCCCCGCTCTACGTAGCCCTTGCTGCTGGCCTTGGTGTAATAACGCCTGCCGAAGACGACATAGGACTTCGGATTACCGTACTTGCTCTTGGGCTCGACCTTGGGTTTTGCGTCCGGGATGTCGGACAACTTCTCCGGCACCTTGTCTCCGGTGCCGGAGCAACCGGATAACAGCCCCAGCAGCAGGAGCAGGAGCAGACCCACGCCGCTCCTACGACGGCAATCCTGAAATACCGATAACATGGGAATCATTTTTTTCCGCAAATGAACGGTACCCTTTATTTGCGGATAAATCTTTTCGACTCGTATGCCGCCTGGATCTCGCGACTGAGCTGGTACACGGCCATGGCATAGAGGTTGCTGTGGTTGTAACGGGTGATCACGTAGAAGTTCTCGAGTCCCAGCCAGTACTCGGGCTTCGGGGCGTGAAGGCGGATCAGGGTCACCCGCGTCGATCCGGGGAGGCGAACAGCGGCGGTTATGTCCGCCGCCCTGAGCCTGTCGAGACTGATCGAGGGTTTTACGGGTTTTTTCCCTGCCGTCGCGATGCCCCTTGGTGCTCCATCCGTGACCCTGGCAGTAAAGGCCACCGGCTCTCCGGCCTTCCAGCCATGTTGCTCGAGATAGTTGCCGACGCTTCCGATCACATCCGCCTTGCTCTTCCACAGGTCCCGCCGGCCATCACCGTCGAAGTCCACGGCGTAGGCCCGGTAGCTCGAGGGGATGAACTGGGGTAGCCCCATGGCGCCGGCATAGGAGCCCCTCAGCCCCAAGGCGTCGATGGATTCCTCCCGGGTCAGGAGTAGCAGCGCTTCGAGCTCCTTGCGGAAGAAGTCCGCCCGCTTGGGATAGGAGAAGCCCAGGGTGCTCAGGGCGTCGATCACCCGGTGCCGGCCCAGGTTGCCGCCGTAGCCGGTCTCGACGCCGATAATGGCGGTGATGATCTGTGGCGGCACCCCGTAGACCGCCTGTGCGCGCTCCAGGAGCTCGCGGTTCTCATGCCGGAACGCGGCACCGCCTCGGATCCGCCGCTCGGTAAGGAAGATCGGCCGGTATTTATACCAGGGCTTGGCCTCGAAAGGACGGCGGATGGCATTCATCACCTCCCGGCTGTAGCGGGCCTGTCCCATGAGGGTCGCGAGCTCGGCCTGGTCGAAGCCGTGCTTGCGGACCATTTCGGAGATGAAGCGTTCGGTGCCCGTGCGATAGCTCGCCGGCTCCTCCGCCGCCGCGGTCAGAAACACCAAGGCCGCAAGCATTCCGTACCACAAACGAGTTAATCGCATCACTGGTTCCAAAAATCCGAGAGACTGTCTAAGAGGGTGTTTGAAAAGACAACTTCCGTCACGAGCCGGAGAACGACTGCCATTTCTGACCGTCGCAGGCGCTTGAAAATGCAGGGAATAGGAAATTGCCATCATCCTTTCCCGCAGAGCGAAAGCGCAAAGATAGACTTTTTCAACACCCTCTTAGAGGGTTATCTTTTCGTACACCCTCTAAGAGCTAACTGTCAGGCCCCGTTATGATTATATACCGAGAGTTAGCGGCTTTTCCAAACAAACCACGTCATCATCAGGGACCTGACACCTGGTTCTTAGAGGGTGTTTGAAAAGGAAATTATATACAATAGTGCCGAAAGCCGCCGCCGGTTCCCGGCTGACGGCTTGGGCCGGATGGGTTACTTCCTGGCGTGACGGACGTTGACCGAGCGGGTCACCGCCCTGCCGAAATTGTCCATT
>Ga0209367_1008926_pt1 | contig 13674 bp, 8 predicted proteins | sample WorMetLIZISLAND2_FD_187412 | JGI IMG/M metagenome (GOLD analysis project Ga0209367, IMG submission 187412) | Marine gutless worms symbiont microbial communities from Max Planck institute for Marine Microbiology, Germany - Olavius geniculatus... ... | reverse complement strand
GGGTGAATCATGCAATTTTGTTTTAAGTTAGGTTTAATTTTGTTACTGACAAGTGTTGTCTTGATCATTTGTACAGGTTACACATTCAATTTGATGTCCGTGACATGTGGTTATGCCAGTGTTGGATATTAACAAAGTAGTTCTACTTCGTTACTCTACTTCAGTATAAGTTTTTACTTTTTACTTTTACTTAAGTAGATTTTTGAGCTACTTTCTACTTTTTGTTACAAAAAGTAAATTTGTTTTTTTCACAATGTAGTTGCCTGGTCTACTACTGCAATGCAACTCAAACACGTTAAGGTATTTTATGAAATATTGCATCTTAGTAACCAAGGGCCAAATTTTTGAAACTTCTTAGGAAGATCTTTGAAAGACTTCTTTTTCAAATAAACTATGCGGATTTTCAAAACTTCTGTGGAAACTTTTTACGAATAATTTAAGCAAATATATAGGAAAGCAGTAACCTTGTCCTACATGTAGAAAGCTGTGTAATAAAACGAAATTTGCAAAAAAGTACGCAGTGTTGACGCTTAGCTTAGATGTCATATGTGACATCATAGGTTATTTGCGCAACGCAGCGGTAAAATCAACGACGAGTAAGTAAAGGAAATTGACGTTTGGTCGACTTAAAAAACGAAGCGGTGTGTAAAATGCGTTTCTCATGGACGTGCTAAGATAAGAAGTTTTCCTAAGAAGTTTCGATTACGTCACATGGTCGGTATAAGCGCATCTGATTGGTTTAAGTAGTTTGGAAAGATAAGAAAAGAAGTTCTTTGGAAACGCAAAGAAAGCCGTCGAAAATTCGGATAAGAAAACTTCTTTGGAATTCCTAAATCATCTGACATAGGAAGATCTTTGGAAAATGTTTTAGGAAAGTTTCGAAAAAATGGCCCCAAGCTACTTAATATGTTGCATTAAACGTCTTGCTTGTATCTTGACATTCAAGACTGTAACACTCATTTTGACTGGCTAAGCATTAAACGTCACCGTATAAATTTTGCACAAAAGTAATAAAACTGTTGACTAAAGTTTGATCTCATTTTCCTACTGAAGATGAGTGGAGGTAAAATGACAGGTAAGTGGCCAGTATCAGTATGACTCTAGACGTAGTGATGTACTGTAAGCTAATCATAACTCTGACCATAACCACGAAATTCGCTCAAGCCTTCTGACATATCAGCCTGTGAGAATTGCATTGTGCATGTACACAGTGGTGCATAAATTCTGTAGAGCAAAGTTAAAGTTTTCAAATTGAAAATTTGTATAGTTACTTTATTTTTTCGTTTGAGCCTTTTCAAATAAACGCCAGCAAAAGCAAGCTATCACTTTCGGGCGGACTATCTAAACTGTAAAACTAAAGCAACACTGTGTGACTGCTTGCTCTGTGACACAATAATGCACTGCAATTTTTTGATAATAGTCTTTGTTGCTTTTTTGCTGGTCCAGAGGTGGATGAAATACAGCAGGAATGCTTTCGATGTGGACAAGTCTTGAATATCAGTGACATTCCGGAGCATTACAATGAACAACACAGGTATGGTGTTACTCAATTGCATACAGTTAAGCTAACACATTTGAGCATTGACACTTATCCTGACAGTATTTGACTGGTTATCCTGACATTTATTTAAACAGTATTCCAGTGACTACTTCATTAAGGTCACTGTTGCACTATATTTGTTATTCTGAAATTTTCCTGAAAGGTAGATTTGGGCTCAACAATGACATGATTCTATGTTTGGGATGTAAGTTGGCTGTCTAAGGCAAACAAATTGTTATTGCATCACCGCAGTGGTTTGGTGTAAAACAGTTCATTTAGTTCCATTTATAGGTGTGTAAAATTCGCATGTCTCACAGTACAGACCACATTCAATTTTGTGTGGACAGCGAGCATCAGAGTGATGACGACATTGAGGTGTGCGACAGTGGCATTGTTGTCTGTTGACAAATACTTGTTACAGATGTCGACGATTATAAGACGAAGTTGCTGCATGACTTTGTGCGGCAATGAATTTTTATGCGCGAAAGCAGGTACTGCTTTCAGCGCATCTTAGCCATCGCAATTCTGTCTGTCTGTCCGTCCATCCGTCACACGGGTAGATCAGTCAAAAACGGTGCAAGTTAAAATTACCAAATCTTCACCGTCGGCAGCTTGAAAGACTCTAGTTTTAGAAACAGTAAAGCTTTTCCATAAATTCGAAGGGAGTCACCCCAAGCGAGGGTGCTAAATGAGAGGGGGGTGGGCAAAATTTGTGATTTTTGGCCAATAAGTCGCTGTATCTCAGTAACGATGTGAGATAGGGCCAAGATTACTATTAATCACTAATAGGAAGTCGTACACTGGCTCTCGATTGCCACCGATTTCAATGACCTTGGATGACCTTGAACGCTTAAATAGCGATTTTAATGAATCTTTTTTGGCGATTTTGGGCTGCGAGACACTTTTCAAGAGTGAATTGCGCTGAAACCAGTTGAAATAGACATATAGATAAGCTGCGTATGAAATTTTTAGCATTGAACGTAGATTTCAACGGTTTAAGTCTCGATTTTCTAGGTTCAAGGAAACCTGCGCATGAGGGCATCAAAGAGCGGTACCCCCGTAAAAGTCGTTATTTTACCGTTGTTTGCCAGTCTAGTGAAAACAGCGGGAGATAGACTGACAGTTTGCGAACAGGAACTGCTATAGGCTTTCGCGCGTCTCGTGAGCCTTAGCTCAAATTTCTTGTTAACAAAGTAACATTGTTTTGTCAGTAGTCTGCTTGATTGCTTGCTACGAGATTATGAGGTGATTCTGCGTCACTGTAATTTGTTGTTTTAGTGATCGTAATTAAGGATTCTACTGTGTATTTGTTACTGACAGCATAGCAGTATTGACAGGACTGTGGAATTAGTTGTGTCACTTGTGGTAAATAAAATGCCCTTATTTTCACTGTTGGGTGTTCAAGTGACCAATTTAAACTTATGTAGAATTTGTCATGGCCCTCATGGCAGGGAGGCCCTATTATAGCTTGCAGTCCACTCCGTCTCTCCTTCTCTCCATCTGCCTGTCCATTTTTGTAACATACGTGGCTCTTGGTCAAGAAGGGAAGTACCTAGGCAGCTCACAGTTAATATAATAAATGTACAAAACATCAGTTTATGCACTTGTTAAGGGCATGATCAAACAACTAGCACATGAAACACAGCAAAAATTACAAAAGGCGATATTGTCCGCATCGCATTGACAGTGTGTCAATCTTCTGCTGAATGATAATCATCATCATCAGTTTTATTTCAGGCATTTGACCCATATACTCAAAAAACACAAAAACATAGCTGTCTTTCAATTTTTTGAAAGTAACAACATATAGCAGTTTGTGGTCAGAGGTAATAAATTTATTCAGAATGCCAATCTTGTTTATTTGTAATTTTTGCTCTTTTGATGTGCTAGTCCTTAAATGTTATTATTAACAAGTGTACAAACTGATGTTGTGTACATTTATATTTGCTTTTCTGTTACAAAAATAATGTTTTCCTACAGGTGATCAGTTACGGAGATATCTGATCCAGATATTTTATGGTCACGATATTAATCTTTTAGGGTCAAGTGACATCGGTCACATGACCATTCAATTTGCTATGGGTTTTTGCGATGGATGGTCAATATTTACCATGCATCTGTCTTGCACAATTATGTAGATATCAGGCCACATATATTTTTGGCTATCTATACTACTACTATGTAAATAAAATTCCAGCCAGTTTTTGGCCAAATTTCACAAATGTTGTTGCCATGGCAACCAAGGTCAGCCGTGATGAACTTTGACATCATTTATTTGTTGGACCCCCAAATCTCTGTCAGATGCAAGGATCTGTGAGATACTTCATACACATGCCGAGTTATAGCCTATTTTGTATTAAATTTTGTTGCCATTGCAGCCAGGTTCGGTCCAGGGTAAATTTGAATGGCACCATTAGATTGGTCGGCCCAGAAAACCATACCTTGGAAGCAAAAGTTATCTTACACACAGCCGGAGTTATGATCGTTTACAGAATCGTTTAATTTTTCTCATAGGCACCATTGTAATTTTGTCCAACGAAATTTGGAATAAATAGGTTAAATATTAATTTCTAATTTTTCAACCCCCAAAAGGCACAGCCTTGCAAGAGACCGCATTGTTCGAGCCATTGCGTGCAAAAAATACATCGAGGGATCTGAACTGTTAGTTAGTTGCAGAAAAAGGTATATTTATATCTGAAAAATTTTTACGCATATTTCACACATTTGCGGAGAAGCCCCCTGTGGACGACTTTGCACAAAATATCGCTTATAACCTATGTTTGAAGAGACTCAGAAAGCGCTGACCCTAAACAGCCACTGTAAAGTTGATCACAGAACACTTGACATAGTCTCAGAACACTTTTTTCTTGACGTTCTTTGTTGCACATGTTCTCATTGTTATACTAACACTAACTGTTATATTAACACCTGTCTATGTCTTCACTGTGGAATTTCTTGTATTCTAGAACTTTAAAAAAATTAGATAACGTAAGGTAATTGCCCAACAAAAAATCTAACAGTAGCTGCTGCTCTCAACTTGTACACATGCCATTTTTTATTGCCACAGTGTCATAAGTTCAACGTTTGTATCATTTACATTGGGAGTGCTTTAGTGAATGGTTGGCATGTCATTGTGATATTATATCTGCAGAAAAGGTTACATCTTTGACATAATTTATCTGTGCGGCACCTTATTTTTTTGTAGCAGCATAAGTGGAAAAGTTGTAAACGACTGTTCGTGATGTTTTTACGGAAGGTTGGCCCATGGTGAACTTTTGATGTCCACCTGAATTACCGTCAGGATTCAGCATTTTTTTTATCCGGAATGTTTACTCTATTGCGAGCTAGGGCACTTTGAACTGCTTCACTTCATTCATCATGTAGGAGCACATTACATTATGAGCTCCCTTCACAGCTATGTGGTTTGCAAGTGCATATGATTTTCCAGTTGTGATATAATTTACGGCTTAGTGAGCTATTCACAGCATCAATTAATGGATGTGTTAAGGTTGATCATCAGGATTGCCGTACTGCTGTGGATCCAGCACCTGTTTCTGTCAATGATGTTAATCATCAACGCACTACCACTGCAGATTCAGTACCTGCCTCTGTCAATTCTGCCCTGTGAGTTACCTTCTCGTGTGTACTGTTGCTGACATTTGATCTGTTCTGCATTGCTAACAACGCAGTGCAGGGCAGAAGGTCAACTGGCAGTGTGTTCCGTCACATGTAGGAGCCTAAAATTGTACATCCATGTGTTAAATGTTATGTGAGCAATTACTTATGAACCTACTTCACTCCACCCTAGTTAACACATGACAGTGCTACCTTCGTGCTATAAAGAAGCAGACTGTGGACCCTGGGATGTTCTTGTTGAAATCAATCTTGTACGTGTTCAGATAACTTGTTACATACTGTAAACCAACCAGTTTGCTGCATATTGTTTTGCAGTTGACTGCTCTCCATTTTCCATTCGTTTCATCTACTATCCGTATTTGTACTTTTTGCACTTCATCTTGTCATTACCACCAATGCGTGTGATCTCTGCTATGGCTTCATCATCTAGTCTGTTTCAGTTGTTTCATTGCAGTTTCTAAATGAGCTTTAACCCCAAAATAGGGGGTTGTTAGTGAATTTTTGGGGGGATTTTTAGCTGCAGAATAGTGAACTGAGACAAAATGGATGTACAGACCAAAATTACCTGCAAACAGGAACTGCAGTGGGCTCTTGTGCATCTCAGGAGCATTAGCTCAGATTTCTTGTTTGATTCCCGCCAAATAAGATTATTTTGTCTGTAGTCTGGTTGATCATTGCAAAGACATTACCAGATGCATTGCAGCTTATTATTCAACTGATGTAAGATGGTAGAAATTTGACTGTAAGACATGGAAATGGGCAGGATGATACACGTAACAGCTGTGTATACTAGTTTGAAGGTCAGAATATCCTATGCTAAGGCATATGGTGACTGGTTAACGCCTTCAAGGTCTACTGGTAAAACATCCACATCTGTTGGACCATGGAAAAAGAACAATGAATGGGAAATTGATCATCGAGTTGGCCCCACAACATTTCAGTCATGCATTGTTGCACTGCCTGGTTTTCTGTTATTGCAGATCACACATGGAGTCGTCCGCCATACGAACCATTGCAGAATCCTTGACGGATGTATTGGCATAGTACGTATTTATCAGTTTCTGTTCTCGTGTTATGCTTCGGCAGGTCATTTGTGCTGTGAGAGCTTTGTAATCATTTATGCCAGTCAATTAAGGAGAAATATTTCTGCAACAGCTACAATGATCAGTTTGATTTTGGAGGAAATTATACTATGACATAATGACAATATAGAGCATGTTCAGGTCTCCAGGCAATATCACATACCAAGTATGATTTTACAGGCTGAAATGTATGCTGTTGAACATGAAATCTAACTGAAACTTGTATTTTCTTCTTACGTTTTACTGTAATATTAGGCCACAAACAGTCATTATGGGCCTAAGCTGAATCATTTTCTGGTATCACTAGTCAGTTCTGTGTACTACTGCACTAGTCACTGTTTTTTACACATTTTTGTTATATTTGCTAAAGCCCAAACTTCATTATATCGATTTGCAACAGAGTCACGTACACAAATCACGCAAATCCACAACACAAATCATGATGCTGACCTTCTCGATTTGTGTCGCGGACTTTCGTGATTTGTGTCCATGACAAAGTCCACGGACTTTGTCGCAGACATTCCCCGTGCATTGTCATGGACTAAATTCCATTACAGTGACACAAATTGGTTTGTCGCGGACTTGTCATGGACTTCATTGCAGCCATCTCGACAGGTCAAGATGGCTTGCATCCGCGACTTTCAGGATTTGTGTCAGCGATTTTTCCCAGGGAGACGTTTTGGTGAAAGTCGGCGTAATGGAATTTGGGCTTTAATGAGCAACGATTTGGAACTTCATGTAAGATTTGGTTGATAAAGATTTGAGATTTAAGAGAAGAATTCTGACATCAGATTTGCCCATCAATGCTATACAGCATGTAACTTGTTATTGGAAAATGATCATTTGCCTGTCAGTACATGTGCAACAGTGAAGTTTTAACATACAACATGTTAATGTCTGATGATTCATATATGGCTTGCAGCTCACACAATACTGCTGATAAAAACTTGATGCTTGCATTTTCTGTCACTGTCATGTCTTCATTATTTCAAAACATGGACATCGTATGCATTTACACGTAGCAGTCTATTTTGTCCTGTGTTGGCAGTGCTGGTGACAATCCAGTTGAAGTGTGACGAATGTACCAAGAGAGGATGATGTATGGCAGACCGCTGGACATTGCCAATGAGGCAGTTACACCAGAAGGTGAAACCGTCACCATTTATGTTGACAGAAACCATTTGTGGCAGACTACTGCAGATGAGATCTTGCAGTGTGTGGATGCAGGCAGCAACTTCCGCACTCCTCTAGAAGTCATCTTCTGCGGAGAAAGTGCAGTAGACCTCGGTAAAATCGGATACCATATGTTATTGACGCTAATCGTTTGATTAGTCTAAGGCCAAGGCCTGGTGGTCATGTAATGTCGGTCGTTTGTATCAGTGAACAGAACTGGAACTGTAACTGTGCCTTCCCCTATGATTGCACATGTAGTGTTGCTGCTGCTGCTATCCATGATAACTAGTGTTATTCAGCTAATCCTCGACCAAATTGTCCATCTGTCCTTTATTGCCGCTTCCAGTCATTAAAGCTATCAACCCATTGGTTGCGGAATATATAGTTATCGCGAACGAGACTTTAAAGTCTGTGCTCAAAGTGGCCATCTCTGACTTTGTCGAAAACGTTTAGGTGGGTGTGCCACTGCTTGATCACCTTGTCAACTAGAAGGCGCTTGTGAGAGTGCGTATCTCCGCCAAGTGGGCCTATTTTTTTACACAATAGTAATCTAAATGCATTTTGTGACTGTTAGTTAGCTTGTAGTAAAATATTACAATAGCCTATAGAACTAATACTCCATGAACACTCTCAGTATTTGTTGAAACAATATGTACAGAAGCGATTTTATGGTGCAAAAAACGCACAGACAGATAGACAGAATTACCGTAGCTACGCTCTATAGCTCTAGCTACTCTGACTCTCGGAATGGGGAGGGATGGAAATGGGAGGGGAGAGGGGACGAAGAGAAGGGTAGGAAGGAAAGGGGGTGGGAACATGAAATAATAGCCAGCGTTGCTGTCTGCATGCTGTTAATGCAATGAAGTCATTGCTATTATATGACGTCACTGAGTGATAGCGCTGGTCAGCAATCAGGGACCTGGAGCACTGTGTACACAGACAGAAGGACAGACAGACAGATTCTGGACAGACAGACAGAAAATTGAGCGATTACTTAATCTCCATATATTCACTACGTTCACTTGGCAGAGATAATAATACACTGATCATGTTGATTCCAGACAGTCTGGATGTCAGTGAATGTAATGCCAAGGCAAAAGGTGGCCACTATGAGCACAAACTTTAGAGACTAGTTCAGAACGATCCTCTCCATAAGTGTTGCAAATTTTGTTTGAAAAAATCTGTCAGGTAATAACAATTTTGCACTAACTTGTCTGTAGATGAAGAAGAAGAAGAAGATTTCGCACAGGCACTAGGCAGCGAAGCTGAACTAGACCCGTTGCGTGGGAGGTTATCCCCATGATGGCACTTTGAGCCGGCGAGGGTGGAGCCCAATTAAGCCAGCATACAGCCCAAGTCGGCCGGATAGCCGGCTCAAATTAACAGCCAGCGCCTTTAACCGACTGGGCCTACTGTTGCGCAGAACTCGCCGTTTCTTTCCTAGCGATGGCCTTGACCACCGCCAGTACTCATTTTACCATCCCACAGAGGGTAGAAGGCTGAGTCGACCTAGTTGGCTGGCTCCGTACTGTAGACAGTCACCCATCTAAGTACTAACCGGGCCCGGTGTAGAGTAACTTCGTTTCATCCGTGACGCGTTACCAACTACGCCACGCCACCAAATTGATTACATAATCTCCAACAGTTCACCACGTACACTTTGAAAGATATAATAAGAAACGACCCACCAGTAAGGTCCGACTGAATTCCTCCGCAGTATACAGTCGTGTTGGTGTCACTGCTCTGGCTATAAACATCGTCGTATTTTAGCGAATTTCTCGAAGCTGCAATTAGAGTATATTTATTCTGCAATAAGCAATCGATTATCCATTCGACAGCCAACCCAGTCCATTCCAATCTACACCCCATCATAATGCAAAAACAACAGTGTTAAAACACATTAAAATAGAGTTAGGCTTCTGCTGGCAGAAACCCATTTTTGCCACTCAAGAGACTTAAACCAGTTCAACCAGCAAAAACTTGGTTTAAACCAAGAAATATTTTAAAATTCATGCAGTAGACAGACAAATCACTCAGCACTAGCACAGACATCGTGAATATTAATCAGCTAGATTAACCAAATGGTTTAAAACCAGAAAATGGCCCTGAATAACAATTGTAACCGATTCACTGGAAAGTATTCTGTCGTAATACAAGCAGGCAGTGTGCTGCCATGTGCCACACTCATTACAAGAAGCCCAGCTGTCGCTAGGATAGCCGACTGTATTGGTTGTCAGTGGCCTTCAAGGTCATCCAAAGTCAATGATTTTCAGGACATTTGAAAGATTTCCTATTTGTGATCAATAGCAACCTAGGCCCTATCTCGCACTGTTTAGCCACAATAGCACATAACGGCCTCCAATGTCATCCAAGGTCAATGATTTTCATCTCATCTGAAATAGCGTATGTAACTTCCTATTAGTGATTAATAATAACCTTGGCTGTATCTCTCACCGTTTCCAAGATAATGCCAGTTTTCCACTGAATTTCCTGCTCCCTCTCCGTTTAACCCCAAATTTGAAAATGTTTCCCTTGCACTGGATCGCTGAAATTTTGCACGCCTAGGTGTAAGATGCAGGGTTAATTATTCGTGTAAAAAGCTTTCCCCTACGACCTACCATTTAGCCATAATACATCCAGACTGACAGACAACAAGTCGTACCAATAGATCGACTGTTACTTAAGTACGGTCAGCTAAAAATGACAGCGTATCAGTGTATTATACTCACACTGTCTGCCTTCGCCACTACGTGAGGCGTTGGCATTTGCTTTGCCGTTGGCCCAGTTGGTGCGAATGGCACGGCCACCGATCCACTGGCCGTTCATGCTGGCGATTGCCATTTCAGCATCCTACATACAATAACGGCACGCCTGCTGCTCAGGGCTCAGATAGATATTTCTTCGGGCAAAACCACCTTAAAACCTGCTAGAATAACTATCCAAAAAACCAACCCAATACTTAATCCAATTTTACTTTACTGTTCCGTTAATAACGAAATAAATATTTTGTTACAGGTGAGTTTATTAAACATTTAAACCTGAAAATTTGCAAATACTGAAATAAAAACCCGAAAGCTACCAGGTTGGGCTTTTTTTCAAAAATGGGTTTTTTGCAACTCTAATGGTGGTAACTAAAATTCATTCCTGATGACAGTATCATTAATTACAGCAGAGAAAAGATCAACATTGGTTCAAACAAATACTACAGCTGGATAAGTACATCAGAAACAGAATTCGAGTAATATCTTTGTATCTGTTGAGCAATATCGAGTACTCACACAGAATCTAAAAGAAAAATTTATTAAACACAAATTTACAAAGTATCAAACAATAGTCATAATAAACAGTAATAAAAATAAGATGATCCGATCAATACATTAACGAAAACTGTCAAAAATCTTGTGTCTATCTCCTAACTATTTGTTTGATGAGCTAACTGACACAAGTCATTCTGCAGAGTCCCACATATTATACTATTTAATTTATTTACTACAGTTTACTTTTCCTACTCGAAATCTTTCAAATGGAGCAGAGCTTGAGAAAGATGAAACATAAGGAGAAAATCAAATGCAACGGAAAAAAAGTTATCTGCGGCAAACAGCACTGAGAATAAGACAAGTTAAACTAGAAAGCAGTCATAGCCCGCATACCTCCGCCAAGGCAATGTTGTTCGCTAGGTGGCAGCACCATCTTCGGTTTGCCAGCGGTTCCCTTATGCCCCATTGAAAGCAATGGTAACAAAAATTTCAAAGTGATCCAAAAACCAGGATTCCTTCCGGATCACCCCCAAAATTGAATCACTGGTAGTTTTTGCCATTCCCGACACGCTCTCAAAATTTCGGAAAGATCCGTCCACAACTTTTTGAGTTATCTTGCTGACTCACAGACCGACAAACAAACAAAGTCTGGCAAAAACATTACCTCCTTGGCGGAGGTAAAAATGAAAATAGCAGCTGTCACAACAAACTCAAGTCACGTGAAAAACGATATTGGCTAAATATGCGTAGAATATAATACTAATTAATAATACACTGTTCATTTGAAATAAAAACATCGCTTAAATACATTAATTTCAATAAAAATAATGTTGTGCGAACGGAATTGTGACGTCACGAACAGCGCTTTGTTTATAGCGTGTATTTCAGCGCGCGAGGAAGTTTAAATGCCACGAGCAGGCCGTAGTGTCGATGCAGCGCACACTCAGAGAGGGGAACTCACTTGCATTCCAGAAGCAAAAGTCGGAATTTGTCGGTGATTGGTGCAACGGAAAGGGCATACCGTCAGCCTACTTTCGGTATGACAGCGACTTCTCGAAATGCAAGCGAAGTCTTTTGCCCGGCATCGCACTCCACCGACGCTGTTAGCATTCTAATTCTGCCAAACGCTACATTGTCGCTAATAGTTGTTTGTAACGTCACAGTTTCGTCACATTTGTCCACTTTAAACTTTATTTTTACAGTATAAAGATAACACTGGCAACAGGAAGATTAATAAATATTGACAAATTAGCATTTGACTAAGCCAATTAGCGCTTAATAACAGTTATGTAAATGGATGCGACTGACAGCCATACCTCCTGCCTGATGAAGCAGACAAATGCATAGCCCTTTGACTGATGCGTCTGTGGATCGCGAATTACCTTACAGTCCCTAGACACATGTGGCACCAGACTATACCTTATGGCAACCGAACTGACTAAAATGAACCAAATTTAGAAACCACAGCAGATTAAAAGCTACCAACTCTTACATAGGTACATTACGAAATGCACATTCTATCAGGTTACCCCTTTCCCGAGCATTTCACTTAGTATAAATTACTAATAACTAAATGAAAATGTAACACAAATAATTAAACAATAATTGAAACATTTATTTCAATTCCGTCACAAGTGGCTGAGTAGTTTCTTAATGACATATCTGCTCAAAATATTCCAAGTGCCATGTGCCACAACAGAATATTAATAATAACAACTGATTACATGAAGAATTTAACTTAATTTTTTAATGCATTAATTAACACGTTATTAACGCATCCAGGCCCATGGAAAGGGAGAGTAAGGCGGTAAGTTACACCGAGCCTCGCATGTAGAATATAGACAGTTAGAAACACATTTTTAAACTTATAATCAATAATAATCGACGTCATAGCTAGCATAAAAATATAGCCTATTGTCAGAATAATTATTTATTTACAGAAGTGATGGAACGGCAACTACAGTTTAGTTACTTGAATTTATTCGATTGTCGATAACAGCATGCTATCCCCCATGATAGATGTCTGCTCAGTTTCCCATTCTAGCATTTCTGTGGTTTCGTCCATTGACGCCCTTTCGGAATACACGTTTTCATACCCTTCGAGTGTCAAATAGCCACAGTTAAAAGGAATATGAGAACTTTTGCTTCACAGAATTTAGTAAATTATCATAAATTTAGGTATGTGCGTTAATTTTTTTAACATGCGTTAATTTATTAATGCATTAACGCGTTAATTAACGCATTAATTTGACAGCTCTATACATTCACAAAAGCAGATACTTTGTAAAGATCTGTAAAAGTGGCTCTATTACAATACTCGAGTAGAAGGCAAGCACGGTGTCAGTGCCTCTAAAGTCAATCAACATACTGACACTACACAAATTCGTTTATTACTATTATTATTATTATTATTATTAACTTACGAGATTGCACCGAATGGAGAGAATGCTTCGCGCAGCTGATGTGACTCGACGTCTTGACTAAGATCACCGATGAATACGTGAAAATGCTCTGAAAAACAATCAACAACAAAGTTTAAAGCAATCTGATTTCTGATAATGTCACAGTTAAAAAGTTACATTGTATCATAACAGATTCAGGAACTAAACATTACCAACGTAATGATTACTTCACAGAAAACACCGTGAATACAGCGGGTGGCCAAGTGTGTCATAACGCGATGACGATGCCAGAAAGTCGTGAAGCGCACCGCAAGTAAAATAAGTAAAATGTTAAACTTGAGCGCATCTCTAGCTGATTTATATCTATGGTCATGTAGTTTTATCTATGTAAAATGTGTTGCGTCATTCGTGACGTCATGTTAATGAAAATTTTGACAAATGAAGTGATTGAAGTGCGATCGATACGGCAGGCAAAAAATTGACAACGGAGCTAAAGAAAATTATTATAAAATTCAGTAATAATAATTCTAAGCAAAGATTCATTTCAAATACATTAAACGTAAGACAGGCTTATGTACGGAAGT
>Ga0209367_1008925_pt1 | contig 13674 bp, 14 predicted proteins | sample WorMetLIZISLAND2_FD_187412 | JGI IMG/M metagenome (GOLD analysis project Ga0209367, IMG submission 187412) | Marine gutless worms symbiont microbial communities from Max Planck institute for Marine Microbiology, Germany - Olavius geniculatus... ... | reverse complement strand
AATAGTCCATGTGTAAACATAAAACAAATAGATCTATGTACAAATCGCGTCATGCATTGATCAACGCGCAGACGCGTCAAACAGTGACATTCATCAATCGCAAACGGTAAAACATTAAATATGCATGACGACAATAAAAGCAATTTAAGCGGGAATAACGAAAAAAACAATATCATCAAGTGATATATACATTAGATGCACAGTACAAAGTGGCTGTCATGTGAATAAAGCTATGACGTTACTTGAACTTTGGACCTATGGGCTGTAATAATTTAGGTCTGTATTAATTGTCGTATTTGTCTGTGATTTGTAAATCTGAAAAAAAAAGACTCGAGTTTGCTGCATCGAAATATAATTGACAAAACTGTTTCAACTCTGACTACGAACTGTCTTATAGTGACATTGTACTAGTAAATGACCTTTGTAGTTTTGAATGACCTTACTTGTCCGACCAAAAGGTGGTCGTCTTTATAAAATGAAAAAAAAACATTCCTTAGTCTATCGCATCGTGGCGTGCATGGCTGACACATTATGGTGATGTATTTGGATAGATAGGTGGAATTAATGGACATAACATGCTTAATAGCGAATAAAAGGTAATATATAACCCGAACGGCAAATATATATTCGACGTGCAGTCGCCACGTTAGTGTGGGCCTACATTAATATTTATTAATACGCTTCAATCTGGCACGAAACACAATCATGTAATATAATAAACGCAAGGTTTACACACATTCAGTGGTTTAAAACAATGCGTTGTGGCATTGGTAATCGAGTATATCGAACGAATAGAATTGCTGTACCTCACAGATTCAGACCCAATTCGCACACATTCAAGGAGAGACATTCGTGGAGTTAAGTGCATAAGACATGTGTTATGGTAAGTCACAAAAAATATTCATCGTGCTTAAAATTTACTCCAAAGTACAAGGACAACGATCTGAAAAATTGTCCCTTTGTTTCATGTTCAAAATATCTAAGTACCAACAGCTGCCGTAGAGTAAAAAGGCGTACAGCTGTATTGTGCGGTGAGGCTGTTAACATGCCAGCCGGACACTCTACACGCTTTTCATAATCAAGCCGTAGACTCCAAGCGCTAAAGCGCTCAAGACGTTCAGTCATAATGTGTGGGGTGTTATGTAAATGAATGGGGGCCTTGGTGGTTTTACAACCCCCCGCGGCTCCCATCCGCTACACGCCTTTCCTCGTACTTCCTTATCCTATAAGCGTGGAGTAGTCAAAGTCTGAATGACATTGGCAATAAAAATACTAAAAGAATTTGTGATGAGAAATTTTGCAGATCGTTCCAATCTATGCCTAAGGGCTACTATGGGATAAAGCACGTGACTGTAGCCGCACCAGAACTTAAGTCTATACGCATCTTCCACAGTATGGGATAAAAATATATATTAGACAAAGCTGAAATAGTGTACTGTAAAACAGAAAGGACAAGATATAAACTTAACGTACTAAGGGCACGCTAAAGTTGTAGCTATATCGTGACAAAAGTAACAGATTTATGGACAAGCAACTTATACATCGATCTGTCGTTTAAATCTGTACAATACATAGTCAAACAGGATATTCAACTTGACAAAATTGCATACAAAAAAAGAAGACAGGATTAAAGTGTCATGGCCCTTAAAATTCTGTGAGACCTCAGTCGTAGAGAGATATTCAAGCCATATAAATGCTTGGCAGATCAACAGTTTATTAAAAACTCGTTATGGATATGTGGCCCATCCGGTGTGGTCCCAACTGCTATGCATTAAATTTTGTTCACTGCTATCCCGCAGATTCAATATAGGAGGCGGCTGTCTGATCTAGGCCTGGTTGTAAAATGCATGGTCATTTCACAGTGTTTTCTTAGTTCCACATTTCCGCATAAAAATAAACTTTCTATGCAAAATTCGTACATTAAATAATACAAGTTGTAAGAAAATATATGCACAAGCCTTTCAGCTGTTAAAATTTTCGTAGCAAGAAATAATTTTACATAAAAAATTTGTGACATACATGCTTACAAATTGGATGCAGAATTTTGATAGCTGTCTCCAAAATAACGCTACCGGTTTTCACTGGTCCAAGTGCATACCGCCGGTAGATAGTAAGAAAGGTGCCTAATATTTCTGCCATGCTGAAATTTTTATCCTACGCAGGGTGATCAAGTCGAAAATAAAAGTATATTAAGCAGTATGCAATTTAACAATCGACACAATACGCAGTACCATAGCGCAAAATTCGCAAAGTGAATGATACAGCGCTCACAATGGCATGAATTACCGTAAGGGAACAAGGCATCGTGAGACAAGTTATGAATAATAAGCAGTGACATTTATTGAGAAGGCTGTATAAGTTTTACACTTACAGACTAAATACGGCAAAACATAACATTTCGGATTAAATTAACTGAAGCATATTAATAATATGTAACAAATAGATAAAACAGTCGTACGGAAAAAATGTAAGAAATGTTAATGCCATTAGGGTAAAAGTAAAATTTCACGATGGCCAAATAAACGTGGTATCTACAAGTAAGACTTCTGGCCTGATCACTGACAACGGCTGTAAAAGTGTCAGTCAGTGTCTTAGAACGGCTCGGCCTGTTCTGCTCGGCCTGTGTGTAATCAAGGGTGTGAACTGACAGAAAGTGGCTTAACAGCCGACAGAAACTAACAGCAGGGCCTTAGATAGAGATAAATGTTTAAGACATTACAATTTTCAAGCTAAGAAAATTTTTGGAAATCGGTGTACAAAATTTACAAGGCATGCAAAAGGCTGTCAGAATAACCAAGCAAAAATGACACAATTGTCTGTTTGTCAATCTGTCGGTCTGTCTGTCCATCACAAATGTATTGGGGTTAAATAGTGCAAGATAGGGTCTGGGTCGCCATAAATCACCAACAGGCATTCGCACATTGACTTTTAAATGGCATAAAAACCACTGATCTTGAGTGATCTTGGAAAGTTATAACACACTATGGTATGCCAAATCCCAGTCGTGTGATACTATGACTAAACGGTAAGTCGTAGAGTGTACTATTGTATAAGGCACTGGCGACTCCCTGTAGGCTGTCAACAGCGACCGTCTGCAGCGATTTGGCAGCAATTTTTAACGAAAACTTTTAAACTATTCTATAAACGGTGAGAGGCTTCCTTCAAGGTCTCCCTTCAAATCCCGCAACTATAATTTGATCGCTAAACCATTTTTTAAGATTTCAAATACGTCAATGGGCCCAGATCTTCCGCCAGAGGCCCCAATTATAAACTATTATAAACAAATGAACGTACTAGAAACGATAACAAAATTTTGGGCGTATGGGGTGAAATTTTTTGGTATATTACGCCTATTGAAAATCCTACGTATGAAATATTGTTTTGTCATGGTTAGGTGCAAAAATCGGCTTATAGCAATCGTCATGGATGCCGAACGACGGTCTTTCTAATGACTAGTTGAAAACTGTGAACGCTGAAGCTGTCTGTTTTTGCTGCAGTTTTTAATTTTGTTTCCGACTCCTGAGCATAGGAGCTGGAAATGGATTTAGTGTGGACAGGAGATCTGACGTTCAACGATCTGCTAGCAATTTGGTTAGTAATTTGGGTACCAGGTTCCCACTGCTTGGTAAGACACAAACGATAATCATGAGAGATGAGTTGATGACGTGTACCAAGGAGAGTTACAAAAGTTACAAAAGGCAAATGAATAAAAACATTCCGCAAGGAACACTAAGTGAAAGGCACTTGCACACACTGCAGAAAGAAAACACCCTAACACTAAACAGAGTCTAGTCTTGATGAAATCCGTGAGTTTTCGTTTCCTACTAAGAAAGTCAGCTAAAAGCAAGGTTTAGTCTAGTTTATTTTAGTGCTAAAATGTGATGTAATTTTTTAATTTTCCAAGACTAGAATCTTTAGCTTAATATTATACAAATGTTTATGCACTCTATACGACAAAAGTGCACCATATGCTAATTACACAATTGTTACATGTCATTCAGTGGTAAATAATTAAAACGATGGTAATAACGCTAAAAGCTATACTAACAATATGAGAGTACGTGAGAGTGACGGAGTGTTTTTTGAGCACACGCAAACAATATAAATAATATAGAGCCAATGTTATGAATAAACGGATTACATTGCCAAACAATTGCAACTCACAATGTGATGTGTAAATGCTTGTTGGCTTGCATCGTCGTCAACGCCGACAGTACACAGCAGACAGGCAGTCGCCTGCTGTAATCAGTCAGTTAGACACCTCTGGCGCTTGGCGAATGGCCGGTCTGGATAACAGTCTTGTCGGCTCGTGTGACAGGGCAAAGGCCATGTCACTGGGGGGGGGCAAGAAGGTGAGAAGGCGGAACAGTCACACGCCCTTCTGGTCCCCTCAGCTTGGCTCTTGGCTCTGATCATGCAGTCTCGGCCAGCATGTGCGTGTAGCTCATGACCCATCGAGATGGAGAGATTAACTCTCCGTTACCTCACGAACCCCGAAGCATGTAAAATCAGCACAATTTATGATTAGTCGCAACATAACAAAGTGTGTACGATTGCCGTTTCTACTATATTTGCAAATAAGCTGGTCTCAATTTTGAATGATTTTTTATATACATTCTAAACAGCATTTCGCCGCTAGCTCGAACAGGTATTTTACGGCAGAACTAGCTAAGGCCTATATACAATCCTCTTCACGATTTCCAGTCCATAAAATGCGACCAGCTTATTAGTGTCTCAAGTCTGGATACAGCCTTGCTGTACTTGCACTCGTCTCATTTAAGGTCAAAGTCAAGTCTGATCTTTCATTTTACCGGCCCTTATCCCGTTAGTTAAACAAATCACATCGATCAGCCCTTGTTTATAATCAAAAATCGACAGATTAGCAACGTTACCATTAGCCAATAAATTAATCATGTACTGTATTTGGTGCGGCAGTAAATAAACTGTCTCCCTGATTGGTATTCTTAGTTCTGTGACCTTCTGACTAATTTTGATGCTATCAGCCAGTTTGATCATTCCAAATGTAAAGATTTTCTCTACACGAAATCCGTCATAATAAATGTCAATTTTGTAATATTTTAAGCTATATTGCAATTTGCAAATGATTGTCTGCAAGCAGTAGTTGGCGTTTTGCAAATCTAGACGCACATAAGCTTGATATTTTGGTTTTTTCAAGGCTGCTTTCTTGATCAGCGATATTAGTATGATGCCAAGTATTAATAGAATAAAAATTAACAGTGTCTCGACTCCCAAAATTTTTGTCAACGTTTTTTGAATAAACTGCCAAATCCTTCCAGCTTCTAATACGTTTTTAGGCCTAATTGTGGTAGGTGGGTAAGTAAATACGAAATCAGCTTTTGCCGGATGGACGGTGGCTGTCATGAAATACAAGGCTTTTATGCGCATAATCAGCCAAATGATAATGCAATAATTCACAACTGTAACGGCCATCGACAAGACAAGACACCATGTCTGGGGCCTAAGGGGATTAAAACTGCAAATGGATGAGCCTATGATAATTATTTTTTCATACAAAACAGTAGATAGGTCGCTGTAAATCTTTTTCTTGCTGAATACTCGAATTCAAGGCCGCATTAAAGTCAAAACGTGCTTCATCCTCTTTAGCCAAAATTTTGTCGTATTGGTCGCTTTGTACCAATAGCGGTGGCAATTCTGCAAATAGACTTTGGTTCAATTCCAGAGCAGAATTTAAGTCACTTAATAGGCTATGATTTGAAAAGTAGTGTCTCAACACCATCATATTTAATGAAAACGAAATGTTAATGTCGATTTCGGCAATTTCCGGATTACAGTGTTTTTCAGTGAAATAAACAACATCATTAACTATAGCTCGTAATTCACACGGCAGATTGACTATGTACTGTGGACTGAGATTTTCAAAGGTTCTGTCAATATCTCTTACATCTCTTATATGGTTTATATGGGTCGTGGAATTTTGAACGATTCTCTTTTTACGTTTGATGTGGACTGTGGTAACATTACTGATCAAGAGTTTACCGTCAGCGATGACATGGACTGCTGGCTGCAAAAATCTATACAACAGATGCAACTCACACAGTGCTTTAATGTTAACCATACTACCAGTTATCAGAGCCACAGAACATGTTAATTTATTTTTCGTTCGTAATTGAACATCACTACTAGACATTCTGACAAACTGCATAGTTTCCGGACTATTACTCGTGTAAAAAAGCAACTCGTTTATGTCAGCTGCTGTGAAATAAAATGGATTATTCTCTGAATTAGCAATAAACTTCGGTGCATTATACAGAATTGAGTAAAATTCCTGATTGTCTGGGGAACTAAAAGGAAAATAAGTGAATTCCCAAACCTTCAGTGGAGATATGGCGCTTTTGAGGACTATGGGAGCCTGGATAATTATTAGCAAAACGTGAGTGTTAAATTCCTTGTGAATTTCTTTTCCCATTTTAGCCTGGGTGTAATAATAATTAGAGGTCTTGTGAATAAGCTCAAATTCAGGAAATGTCCGCTTCAAATTCTCTGATATATCTCTTATTCTTATAGTTCTTTTAATTTCCTGTCACCCACATCGTGCACGAATAGATGGCGTAGTCCGATTCATTTTTGTCTGCCACTTTGGTAGACCTCGGGCCATCAGGTGACCTTTTCCCAAAATTGTAGGCCTACATGCATCGTTCAATTCCTGTTTTTATTTTTGGCATTTAAAGCTCATTACCTATTTCGAATATCAAATTCGCGTTGCTGCGAAACAATTGTCACACATAATTAATGGCACATAGTTCAATACAACATATTTCATTCACATTTGCTCGACGCGTGTGCTCTTCAATGAACATGATTAAGTGTTTGCATTGGCATAACAAACCTTTTTATTCTATTAAAATTCACTAAGTTTTTCACCATTTTACCAGTCCTTTGGTTCATTATTTTATAAGCCGGGCTGATCCCGCTATGCTCTATTACCTCGGTTATTGTAAATTTGTCATTAAAATACGGTTTTCTCGTCAACAACCTGTTCGAATTCGTTTCTATTCGATTATCTCGTAACAAAACTGTATCGCCGACACGATAATCGGCCTCTTTGGTTTTATACCGTCTGTCATAGTTCTCTTTCATCGTCAATTTACTCTCAATCTTATTGCGCCTAATGCCGTCATTAATTGAATTAAGTGCCTTTCTTAGCCATTTTACGTAGTTTCGACTGTTTGTACTACGGAAATTCTTGACAGAGTTTTCTGTGGATACATAACTTGGTAGTGGCATTTTCCTAGCATAGAGAATTTTAAAAGATGATAAACCTGTTTCAGGATTAACGGAGGCTCGTAAAGAAATTTGAATTATTGGTAAAATCAGTTCAATTTGGGTGTCGTCAATTTTGTCAGTGCTGCAATTTCGTAGCCCGTTATTTAACGCTCGAATACTTCGTTTAGCTGCGCCGTTAGATCGCTTGCTTTGGGTTGCCGTGAACCTGTGTTTGACGCCTAAAATTTTGTTTATAGTGGAGAACAAAAAACTTCTATAGCCCGGGGCCTTATCGCTGATTATCACAGACGGAAGACCATAATTAGCAACAACTTCCACAATAATTACCATGGCCGTTGTCTGCGCCGTTTTGTCGGAAACAGCTTTATAAATCGTCCAATTACTAAAATGACATATAGTTGCCAAAACGTGGGTGTTGCCTTGAGCTGTTTTTCTGCTTAAGGTTTTATGATCAAATGAGATGACTTGGAAAGGAAACATCGGCACGGGGAAAAATATAACGGTGATTTTTGCTGTTTTGGGTTTATTTTTAAAGTTTGACAAACTTCACATGTTTTTAAGACATTTTTTGCATCTTGAGTTATATTTTTCCAATAAAACCTGAAAATTATCGTGGGTAGCAATCTACCAGTACTAAAATGTCCGCACAATTTGTGCCATTCCATTAATAGTTTGTCCTTATGTTTATTGGGGATGCAAAGTTGGAAATTTTTACCTCTTACTCGTTGCGTTTTTTGTATCCTTGGCAATGACAGTTTATATAACAGGCTGTTTGCAAGAAAGTAATTTTCCGCTAACAACAACGTTTTCCGGTCATTTTCATTGTTGCACGTTAATTTGTCCGCTTTTAAGTATTGATAAATGTACTGAAAAAATTTATCTGTCAAGTAATCCGCTTTCGTGATTATGGGCATGTCAATCATGTCCTGAATTTCTTCTGCGATCTCTTTAACGTTAATTTGATCTGGCAAGGGATTTACATTTCGTAACTCATCGAAAATTTCGTTGGTCGTTTTATCTGGGGAAGGGGCTCCGAAATTTGGAGTGAGAATTGATGTAGGAGCTGTTTCCGAATTTGGTTTAGAAATTGAGATGAAAGTCAGTGTGGAAGCTGGTTCTAAATTTTGTCTATCTGGGGCGGGATCGTCATTAATTTGGATATTATTTTCGTCTGTTTTATTGGTAACGGAATCTTTTGTCGACTTAGATAATTGTTCTAATTTTGCTTGTCGCTTTGCTATACGACTGCTGCGTCGCAACGAATTCACGTCCGCCGCGTCGGTTGGGGTGGGCTGTAAACTGTAAACTGTCCAATTTTTATTTTCCATCTCGCTTATGGGCAAAATAAACTCCTCATCGTATAATTTTTGGGGTGGAACAAATTTCACGAGGTTTTTTAAGGTCTTCGCCAATACGTGACAAACAGTCGGCGATTGTGTTTTTGCGTTTAGGTAAGTAACGTAAAGTCATAGAAAACTGCGAAATGCAGGCAATAAGACGACGCTCCCTGTTGTTTAAGGGCCTGTAATTTTGTATTGCTGCAACCACGGCGTTATCTGTAAACACAGTTAGGTCAGACTGCAAGAAAATTGTCTCACACTGTCTAAGACATAGTCCCAAGGCCAAAAATTTTAACTGGTACAAATTCCATTTCCGCTGGGTATCTGTCGTCGCAAAAGATATGTAACCACATACGTGTGGTGATTTAGTATCGTCTCCGAACTGTAAAACTGCTCCGCCGACCCTGATTGTGCAAGCGTTTATATACAGGTAAATTGGGCGATCATTTTTAATGGGTTGCAAGATTGGTGCCTTTAATAAAAGCTTCTTTAAGTGGTTTAACTCTTGCTGGCAATTTTCTGTCCAGAGGAACTTTTGGTTTTTTTTGGAAGCTGTCGCATGTTAGCGACTTTAGTACTAAAATTGGGGGTGTAACGCCTGAAATACTGGACCAAACCAATTAGCTTTTGCAATGACTTTCTGTTTGAGAACGGGGCTATACGTTTAATAGCTTTGATTTTACTGGGAGATATACTTATTCATTTATCGTTTACCGTAAAGCCTAGGAATTTTATTTCGTGAAATTCTATGCTAGTTTTAGTCGGGTTTAAACGCATGTTATTGGCTCGAACAGTTTCAGAGACAGTCTCCAAATGAGTTAAGTGTTTTGAAAACGTTCTGGATGCAATAGCAATATCGTCGATATAACTTTAAACGAAATGATAGTACTGTTTGTCTTGAAATACTTGCCCCATGGCTAAGACAAAAGCTGCCGTGCTCACGTTTAGTTCCATCGGCAAGACGGAATATTGGTAACTTATCCTTGTCTTGGGATCTGTAAAAGACGTATAATGGCGAGTTTTAAAGTGTAATCAGATACTCCAGTATTCCTTAAACATATCGACACTTGATATGCACTTTGGCCTATTTCTAACAAGATCAGCCAATAATTCGTCAATTTTAGAAAGAGCTACGATTACAGGTTTTAAGATGGCGTTTATACGTCGTAAATCGACAACCATTTTACTCTTTCCGGATTTTCTCCTTACTAAGAACAATGGGCTATTAAAACTACAATTAACTGTTTTTTTCAACGATACCTTGTTTATGCAAATTAACTATTTGTCTATGGGCTTCCTCGGTGTCGCCCTCGTTCAGCTTATACTGCCTAGTGTAACTTTTAAAAAATGGGTTTTTGAAATGCAATTCCAACTGGTATTCTTGATAAGTTTTCATTTCAGATATATCTCTCGCAAAAATATCCTTGTATTGGTAAAGCAATTGTTGAAATTCAAGTTTCTCATCTGGGTTTAATTAATTAAATGGGTTTAATTTGAATTTTATAATCTTTAATAAATAAGTTTAACGTTTCCTGTGTTACTTCCGGTTTTTCTTCAATTGTCTCTCTCGTCGGGATAGTCAATTTAGTTATAGAATTTATGGTGGCTGGAAAGGCTAAACTGGCGATTTTCGAATTCTTTCTCAAAATAACTGAGTTGAGCTGAATGCTTAAAACTTGAATTTGGGCTATTTCGTTATTAATCGTAGACAAACTCCCTGCTATTAAAACTGGCGTAGTGTTGTTTTTAAATATCTCAAGCAATATTTCATCTGCAATAAACTTTTTTGGGACCCTTACAGGCACAACTGCTTCACAATATTTGGGTATAGCTGTGTTTCTATGCACCACAGCACAATTGTCAAGTGAATGGAATTTTTTCAGTGGCATTGAGACTAATCCATTCAAAATATCAAGTGTATTATCCCGATAATTAATAACAGCCTGATTCTGGGATAAGAAATCGGTTCCAACTATTAAGTTGGGAAAATATGTTCGACTACGATAAAAGTGTGACTAATGCATAGTCCATTAATATTACAAGGATTAAAAATATTATAAGGAACGCTAGTTTTACCTAGCAATCTGAAAGCTTGTCCCAAGGCTGATACTAAAGATCCTTGATTTTCAAGAGGATAAATTTTTAAGTTCAATTGTCGTGCTAATTTCTGGGACATGAGACTTTTAGGATTACCGGAATCTACCAATGACTGAACGATGCGACCTTTTGCCTTGAAAACAACGTATTGGTGTGATTCGTTTACGGACATCGTGTATGCATTGCCGGGGCGTCCTGCCGGTTCTGGCGCCCTATGGCCCCGTTATGCCTGCTGTATCCGGGACTGTCTACAAACTTTGACAAAATATCTGAAGCGCCCGCAAGACATACACATTCTGTTGTTCGCAGGACAGAGTAGGACATTAGTATGTCGTTCGCCGCCACATTTTTGGCATCGTGGGTTTGCGGGTTGTTCTCCCATGGGCGGGTATTGAGCACCAAACTGTTGGCCGTTGAAATTACCTCGCCCATGGGGATTAAACAACTGTCTGTTCCGAGCTTCACGCCCGAATGGTCTGGCCCTATTTGTCCTGCCTGTACCTCCTTCTCTAGACATCGGCATGTTCCTACAGCCAAAATTTGACCTTGGTTGGTATGCGTAAAAGCCATCTTGGCGCCGGTCGTGGCCTGGTGACAATGGGCGTGGCCTGAATGTCGGATCTCTGACCCCCTCGATTGTAACACGACAGTTGGGTGACCTCGCACGTTCGTTTTGAATTGGGAGCGCTGGGAGTAATCGAGTCGTACTTTTCGGCCATTCTTTTCAGATCCCTACGGATTTCGTTAACTGCTCGATTAGTTCGTTGTTTTCAGATTCCTGTGCCTTCCCTAGACTTATTTCAGCTACCCTGGCTGCGTCTAGAGCTTTATTTATCGTATTGGGTTCCTTGGACAATACGAAAAAAGCGATTTTAGGACGAAGGCCAATCACAAAAGCATAACGAAGCGTTTCGTCGGTCGCGTAGATGCGATTGGCTAGTTTTCGCGTTCGGTTTGCATAACTATCGACACTCTCGTCAGGTATCTGTTTTTTAGTAAACATCTCCCTGGCCGACCTGAATTTTAAGAGTGCAGGCTTAACCCAACGACTCTCCAAGGCCTGTTTGTAAGCGCCGAAAGTGGCGCGTTCATTTGGTTCCAATTTTTCCTTTCAGTCTGCAGCTTGGTTTATGCACATGGTCTTTATCAAGCGGAGTTTATCAGCATCTGCCGCTGTGGGTTTAAACTCCAAATAATTTTGAAATCGGCGCTAAAATTTTGTTGCGTCCTCATCCGCATGACCTGAAAATAAAGCGGGGCACAACATGCGTTCCTCCGAGAGCATATTAACAGCCGGAAAGAACATTTGTGCATTCGCGGATGCCTGCGCCGCGAGCGGTTGCTGCGCCGGGGGTATTGGGCCCTGTCCCACCGGTGGGGCGATCGAAGCGCCTACTGCCGCCGGTTGCGGGGGTTGTTGTTGTTGTGGTATCGGTTGCGCCGCCGCGCCCTGATTGCCTTGCTGACCCGGTAGCGGATTGGCGTTTATGGGATCAAGAACTTGTGGGCGGGCCAAAATAATTTCAGTTTCTAACTGTTCTAATTCTTCCAAATCGGCCTTATCTGCGGCAATTAAATATTTTTTAGATCGCTAAAATTCGCTTCTTCTGATAATTCCGATTCCGGCGATGAAATATGAGTTCTATATTCCCTATATTCTGGGTATGACAATGTTATTGTTATCTGACTATCCGAAAACGGTTTATTTATGTGCGCTTTTTTCCCTAGAAATTGTTTTCCGATCTTGTTTGATATCTGGCCTATCATGAAATTGAAAAAATACCTCTGGTTCGCTATCGCTATTAGATTTTCTTGTTCGTTTAACCTCTAGGAATTTTTGACTTGGAATATGAAAAAAATTGTTACTGATTTTATCACTTTGCAGTTTACGTTTTTGTTGACAAATTTCCGCCGAAAAAACTGATTCGCATTTTCGTTCGTTCGCCAATCCGCTAATGGTAGCGTGCGCAGAATGCATACATTCTAGACTTAGTCAACTAACAACACTTGCCTTTATTCGCTGTTTTCCGAGTCGGTTTTCGTCCGAGTCTTTCAGAGTTGCTCCTTGCCACGAGATCCTTGTGTACGCCAACGACTCCACATGGTCTTCACTGCACGGCGACCCGAGCTGCGACTGACGCTTGCTTTTTTGTTTCCGCGGCTGGCGGCGTCCGGTAGGCTGGCCGTGCGCGGGGACAATTTGTGGGCGGACCGACCGTTAAATTTGAACGTGGGGTAGTTGAGGTTGGTAAGTAAGTGAAATAGTTTGTAATTTTTGTATAATTTTTGGTATAAATTTAGGCAGTAACTTTGTTTATCTAATTTGTCGACCTTCCAATTCAACCACCACGTATTATAGTTTAAGTTTTAAGTGTGGGGAATTTGATTATTTATATATTTCACCGCTTCAATCTGACCTTTAATCCCGCCAAGCTTTCTCCCATTGTTATTGTTAGTTTTGTTGTGTTTGATTTAATTTTTTGAAACTTTTGTCAAACCTATATTTTAGCCCTAGCTCCGAGATAGACTAAACTTCATACAGTCCATCTCGGAATAACGACAACTCGTAAAACAGTTGTAAATCGGTTCCAAAAACGTTTGTTCAAATTCCATTAACCATCGATGTAGCGAAATAACGTAAAAACGATACATAATTTCTGATCACCCAAATATTGAAAGAACTGTGACGAGAACTATTCTATCTAGACATCGGTCCGCAAGTAAACACGAACGGCCACAAACTGTTGCTTGCCGCTGCAGTGCTGGTCTTTTATACAAGAATGTCACATCTCTTTCAACATAACGATCGACGGCTGCGTCTTTTTAATTTTGCCTTGGGCGCGGCCGCCAGCTATCCAAGAATTCTTAGGATATCTGGCGCCTACAGTGTCGTTTAAATTTTACCACACTGGCCATTGTTAGCATGGGGCGCGATAAAAACTCGCGTACCGTCGACGTCATTGTTACAGTA
>Ga0209367_1008924_pt1 | contig 13674 bp, 10 predicted proteins | sample WorMetLIZISLAND2_FD_187412 | JGI IMG/M metagenome (GOLD analysis project Ga0209367, IMG submission 187412) | Marine gutless worms symbiont microbial communities from Max Planck institute for Marine Microbiology, Germany - Olavius geniculatus... ... | reverse complement strand
GGTGACATTAACAGGAAATGGCAACCAAAGCAGAGAGCAATCAGAGACAGTAATGGAAAGCTGCTCGTGAATACAACTGACATAATACAACGATGGACAACGTACTGCAGCGAACTCTACATAACACAGCTTGACCAGAGGGTATCCAATGATCTTGTCAAAAAGCTGAAAGACATCTCGCCACCAATTGCTGACAGCCAGAATGATATACTGGTGGAATAAGTACAAAAGGCCGTGAAAAAAATTAAAGAACAACAAAAGTCTAGGAAATGTCGGGATAACAGGCGAAATGATCAAACACGGCGGACCACACTTCATTGAAAAAATACATCAGCTGTGTAACAATGCGTGGAAAACGGGTATCGCGCCTACAGAATGGAAAAGTCAGTTTTAGTTCTGCTACATAAAAAAGCAGTGCTATAAAATGCAGCAACTACAGAACGACTGCCTTGACAAGCCATCTCGGCAAAGTGCTAATAATGATCCTAACAGAAAGACCAAAATTACAGAAAAAGAACACATGGCAGACGAACAAGCAGGACTTGGAAAAGATAAAAGTACAGTACAGCAGATCCTAGTCTTAAAACTGATAACAGAGACAGCACGACGAAAGGGTAAAAAAATCATCAACTGCTTCTTCGACTTTCAGAAGGCATTTGACAGCATAGATCAGACGGTGATTTGGGCTGTGCTAGAGTCATATGGAACGGACCACCACTTAGTTCGGTTGCTAAAAACATCAATGAAAATGCTCAGGCAGCATTGAGAGTATGTGAACAAAAAGGCAACTGGTTTGCAACCAGCAGGGGTACAAGATAAGAAAATTTAATATCGCCCACTGTGTTCATTGCAGATTTAAAGAGAGCCATGGACAAAGTCAAAGATGGCGAAAAAGAAATATCGGTACACGGAATAAGAATAAACAACCTGCGATTTGCGGATGACATAGATATAATCACAGAAGATGAAAGCACGTTGGAAAAGACAGTTTATTTACTACATAAAGAAGCAATGAGGTATGAGCCGGTGTTGAACGCCGACAAAACAAAGACGATGGTATTTGGTGATAAACAAATATCGAGTGAAATATGCATAGGTGGAATTGAGCTAAAAGATGTGGAGAAATTCACCTACCTGGGAAGCAACATGACATATGACCTGGACTGTTCAAAGGAAATAGCAGTCAGAATTGCAAAGGCAATGGCAAACCTGAAAGCCTTGGACAAAATTTGGAAAAGTAAGGCGATTACTCTGGAAACAAAGCTTAGCGTCCTAAAGACATGTGTGTTCAGTACAATGCTGTACGGTTGTAAAACATAGACAGTTACAAAACGCTGCGAAAACCAAATTTTCTCCTTTGAGAAAAAATGGTACCGGAAGATTCTGAGGATAGGACGGACACAAAAAATCATTAACGAAGAATTGTACAAAAAGATTCTATTGGCAAAAACCCTACTGCAGAAAGTGATACAGAAAAAAGTTGCGCCTCTTCAGCCATATCTGCATAATGTACGTCAGCAGAAAGATAAAAACTATGGTGTTCGGAATGATGGATGGTTTAAACAAAAGACGACGGCCTCACCGAGATTAATCAGATGACATTGAGTAGTGGTGTGGGGCGACCCTGCAGGAGTTAAGCCACGCTGCCCTAGATAGGCAGCGGTGGGCAGCAATAGTAACAATGGCGTCACACACCAACGGGTGTTGAATTCACGGTTGTCGATGATGATGATGATGATGATGATAAATTAATGTATAATATACTAAGTAAATTTTGTTTCTGTTACGTTTTGCATATGTGCACATTTCGCATTTTTGCATTTTGCCCTTTGCATTTAGTTTACTTCCATTCACATACGTTTCACACGACAAAGACTTAACGAGTTCACAATGTGTCTGCTGTTAGCAAGGCCAAAAAATGGCAGAATTGCATTGTGTCTATTTGGACGCCAATATTTGAATGCTGCAGATCTAAAAGCCAGACAGCCCGATGCTTTTGCTTAAAAAAAAACTTTAAGCGCCCTCTTGCCTGTAACTGTGACGAAGTAGAATGCTGCAGTTTAGCCGAAAATAAACTGAACAAATCTGTATATTTTCTGTGACTGCTGATTTGTCAAAAGAATATTTTTTATAACAGTTTGGCGATTCAAAACAATGCGAAAATAACTGTCGTAGCACAGAGTGACACTTGATGTACATTGAAAATCATGCACTTTTTCAAACTATTTGAGGCATTTTTAAGGCGGTGTATTAAGCATGTCAGAAAAATTAGTTAGCAGCATATATTTTTAAAAATACTAAGTTATTTTTAAAAATAAAAATAAATTTGGCTTGACGTTTGATTTTTTCAGTTTTCCACATTTTTGACCTTGAAAATGACCTTAAATGTACATCAAAATTGGCAGCCACTCTCGTTTTTATTCTGTCACAAATGACTTAGGATGCATGGATGCCTGCTATTATTACGCGATGCTGCAAAAAATGTAAAATTAAATTTTGGCTAGCCCACTATTAACTCTTCGTTAGCATAAGCCGTAATAACGGTTTGTGCGTGCCCGATTTTTATCAGTTTAGTTTCGTTTTTGCACTATTGCCGTTCTATGCATAAACATGCCTTTACATTACTATTTTGCAAAAATGCAAGTGGCCAACATGCGCACTGTTGCGAACACATTTTAGCTAGTTCGGCGGTGGTTTGCATGTTTTAGTCGTTCGTTCGTCTCACCTGTACGGTTGTGTTTGGCAGTCCACACGACGCTAAATCGCTCAACCGTGAAAATGTTTGCTTACCTGTTTTCTTGTGAGCATCAACTGCTTAAACTCAGTTGGTTTAGTGTTTAACAGCTGTTGTCAGGTATACGAAAATTCTGCGGCGGAGTAATTAGTTGACGTTTTATCCAGTACATGCACAGTGACACAATGGACGAAAGTTGGCTTCGAGTTAAACGTAATTGCGAACTATACCGTCAATAGTTTATCGCAAGCCAATGGTCATTCGGGGTTACCACACAGTGTGGTATTATCGACGGCCGAAGTCCTCCGGTGAATTAAATATGGTGAGTAAATTTTGTAAATAATTGAGTTATTGCGTTACATGATTTAGTTTTCGCAAGTTTATAATAACATTTTAAATAAATGCTGTGGTATTTCCGATTAATCGAAAATCTGAAAGTCCAGCTTTCTTAAGGATGCATTTAAGGTGCTGTGAAATCGCAACTATGTAAAGATAAAGCCGAAGATCAAGAAATTCAACGCAGGAAAACCAGTGTGATAGCGCATGGTTTACTTGAGTCGGATGCTGACACTCTCAAAAAGCGAATAAAAAGTGACATTATACAGGTGTTATTGATGCTTCACGAGCTCTGCGTAACTGAAGCTAACGTGAATCATGTCATCCGACTGGGAAATAGACAGTCAGATGCTTCAGGAACAACCAAACCGCGAGCACTTAAAATTGTGTTTGACACAGAACAGCATAAAATAGAGGTTACTAGAAAGGCAAAAAACTTGAGGGACAAAAAGGATGGAGGCTGGGAGAAAGTGTTTGTGCACCAGGACTTGACGCCAAGACAGAAAGAAGAGAAAAACAAATTAGTGCAGGAATTGAAAAACAGACTAGCTCAGAAAGAAAAGTACCTTGTGATATGCCGCGGAAGCATTGTGAATAGGAGAGGATGCTAAAATGTCGGGACAATCTTTGCTGTCTTTACTTAAATGCGCGCAGTTTTATTGGCAAGTTTGATCACTTTGAGAGTTGGATATGTAGCATAAACCCATACGTAATTGCAATAACTGAGAGTTGGACAAATCAGAATATCCTAGATGCAGAAATATCTCTTTCAGGTTATACACTTTTTCACAAAGATAGGCCAGTCAATAAGGAAGGAGGTGGGGTTTTACTGTATGTACGCAGTATACTGAAGCCTCTAGAGTTTAACCCTCGTTCAACGTTTCCGGAGCAAGTGTGGTGTCGGATCCTTGACTTATCAGGTGGAGATTTCTACTTGGGTGTTGTCTATCGTACACCGACTGATAATATTGTTGGTTCCGGCAACCATGACGAGCTTAGAAATCTGCTTACTGAGGTTGGCGAATCCTTGAAACACTTCATTCTCATCGGTGATTTCAATTACAGTTTCAGAAAATGGCCTATTGGGAACGATACAGATACACCAACTGCAGAAGCACAGCTATTTGTAGACTGCTTAGATGACAATTTCCTTACGCAGCATGTAACATTTTCTACCAGAAAAAATGCCGTATTTGACTTAATTATTTCCGATGAGGCTGATATGACACAAGAGCTATCGGACATAGGTCTATTTGAAAACAGTGATCACATTGCACTGTGCTGAAAAACCTTGTACGTTCTGAGTCAGTAGAGAGTACAAGACAAGTGTTTGACTATTCAAAGACGGACATAACAGGCATGAGGAACTCACAGCAATCATTGGACTAAAAGCAATTGTTTGGTCACTTTGGTGCACTATTTGTGGAAAATGCCTGGTCTGTTTTCAAACAGAGGTTACACGTGTTGGACGTCCAATATGTACCTGCAAAGGTTTTCCGATCTGTTAAGTCTAAACCCATCTGGATGTCCCACAAAGCACTGGCAGCTGTCAAGCACAGACACAAAGTCCACACGAAATACAAAGATAACGATCACCCAGCATGCAGAAAAGCGGACAAGGCAACATCACGAACAGTCCGTGATTCTAGACGACATTTTGAGAATATGCTAGCACTCAAAATAAAAGAAGACAAAAAATCCTTCTATGCATATGCAAGGAGCAAGACCAAGAGTTAAGGTCAAATAGGTCCATTACCCAATGCCGAGGGAAAAGAAATTAATAATGCAGAGGCAATGGCTGAGAGCTTCAATGAACAGTTCCTGTCAGTTTTCACAACAGAGGATACGACTAACATTTCAGTGCCTGCGAATGTTTATACCGGAAACGAGAAGGATAAGCTAGTGACTGTTGAGATCAGCGTGGAAGATGTGAAGAACAGATACGCTGGGTTAAGAGAAGATATGTCACCAGGTCGCGATGACTTCTCACCTCGACTCTTGAAGTGGATCAGTGAAGAGATTGCCCACCCAGTTACACTGCTCTTCAATAGGTCAATAAACAAAGGTGCTGTTCCACTAAATTGAAGAACAGCTAACATTACATTGATATTCAAGAAAGAAAGCAGACACGGCCCAAAGAGTTAGAGGCCAGTCAGTCTAACCAGAATACTCTCAGAGATCATGGAGTCTATAGTCCGCGATAACGTTGTTAGACACCTCAACAAGCATGGTTTGATCAAAGACTCGCAGCATGGCTTTCGAAGTGGGAGATCGTGTACCTCTAACCTGCTTGACTTTCTGGATAAAGTGACGGAATATATTAACCAGCGGGATAATGTGGATGTGGTATTCCTCGATTTTGCAAAAGCCTTTGACAAAGTACCGCATATGCGCCTGTTGGCCAAGCTTCAAGCCCACGGCATAGATGGTAATGTGATAAAGTGGATTGAGTCGTGGTTGAAAGACAGAATGCAGAAAGTCTGTTTGGATGGATGCTGCTCTAAATGGGCACCTGTATTGAGTGGGATGCAACAGAGATCGGTACTTGGTGCGTTGCTGTTTCTAATCTTTATCAATGATTTGAAGGACAAAGTCAGAAACAGACTACTTAATTTTGCTGATCACACAAAAGTGTTTAGAAAAATGAATAGTGCTGCTGATGCTCTACAGCTGCAAGATGACTTAGGCCAGCTCTGTGAATGGGCTAACAACTAGCAAATGGACTTCAATGTTGAGAAGTGTGTGACCATGCACATTGAAAGTGGAAACATTAAATTCCATTACAATATGCAGGGCCGTCAACTCAATACAGTGAAAAACCACAAGGGACCGTGGTGTACACATTTCCAGCACCCTCGAATTAGCAGATTGTAGTTATTAAAAATAAATGACATTTTATGTGTGTAATTATGATGTTGTTAGGTGTGTTTATTATTCATTTACTTTTGTCATGTTTGGTGTTTTTTTCTCTTTTGTCTTCTAAGTAAAGAGGATTTTCGCGGAATTAAGCTATGTGAATTTTTTCCTTATTTTGGCTTCTATTCACATTCTCATCTTCTGTCCTCTCTGCCGGCTCTGTAAGTCCGTTAGTCTGTTGGTCCATTGTTTGACAATTAAACTCATTTCTTCTATTTTGCTTACTACTCTAGTTGCTCTTTTTATTATTGATTACCCGTTGTGCTGTTTTGAGCTCACTCGCTTATCCGAAAGGTGGCGGGAACTTTCTTTTACATGGGTCCAACGCGAGTAATTACTTTTTCATTCTTTTATTCACACACACGCACACATAATGCAATCACGTGAGACATCGGGGCCCCGACTACGGTGACAATACCGTCACCACGTAACGAATTAACGTCACTGCATCGCTACATCTTGACTCGCAGACCGCAGACTGACGACTGACTACTGCTCGTTGAAGACTGACTCGCCGACGCTGCACGCGTCGCTGCAGTGCAGCTGCTCGCCTATGATTGGCTGTAAGCCGTCCAGTACACCCACCCGCCGAGAAATGAAAAATTTTTTTACCTTTAAGAAATTTTTACCCCTAAAGAAAAGTAAAAGTTTAAATTTTTAAATTTTAAAGTGAAATATCAAAACATGTAAATTGAAGTTCCGATTTAATTGAATAATGTAATTGCAATGAAATTTCTGTGCAGCCAATTAAGATCCCGACGTTTGTAACGCCAGTTAGTCATCAAGATAAACAATAAAATAAAACAATCGCATATGCAGTTACAAACACAATGTATGGTCGCTGTATGTACTAGGTAGGTAGCGCCATAGTAATATAACATGGTCGATAATGACATAAGGCTAAAGATCTAATTCTGGACATTGTGACAGATGATAATTAAACAAATGAACAAATAATGCAGTAACTAAACTAATTAAACATTAGTCCTTATTGTTTATAATGTGTGAATAACCTCATTAACGATTGTCCGTCAAACAAATATAGTGTAAGCAAACTCTATACAAGAAAGATAATGGAAACGGCATTCGTTAGGTGGCGTATTCAGAAAATGTCAGAGTACATCAATGCGAAATGTCAAGTTAAATTCTAATTACGCTCTAGTACTGAATCGCCATGTCAATAATGCAATAACACATCGCCATCAAATATCATTCGAATAATAAACGATGGGGCATAATCGAATAAATTTACGACGGCATAAATTATTGAAGTCAAAAACGTAAACATATAAACTAACAATAAGCGTGTTGCAAAATATACAAACGACAAAATAATACATATTTTACAAAATATGGATGTGCTATGCATGATAGGCCTAAACACGATTTAAATAGATCGCAATAATTAGCCTATGACTCAAATTCAAGTTTTATTGAATATTTTATTCTTTCTTATAAAATAGTGTAGTATGTTTATTTTACAAGTATAACAATGAAAATGGAGTGTCAATTTGTTTGAATAAAATGTGATAAATTTATATGCCGTGTTCTTAATTCTAATAGTGACCTTGCCATGTTGACGTGACCATATATGATCTTACCCAAAGTTCTCGTGACCAAAATAAAATTGATTAAGTTTGCCTTGATTAAAAATTTTTGTCGCACACCTGACATCATTGCATTTGACAAACAAATGTCCATATATATTTCACTGTAATATAATAAAATATCCAAAAAATAAACTGCAGAATAATACGCACAAATGCAACAGACACACAAAGGTTGAATGATATCCTACACATAATTTAAATCTTAATAAGGTAACGACTCAAAAAGCTTGTCTGTCTATTCATATTTTACTCTATATTTTATTAAAGTGCGAACCATGCAATAACTGTGCAATAAATGCGATATATATTTATGTGTGACGTGCTTTCTTGCGTCACACTACCACGTGTCGCGTTATTACTCTCGCCGGCTTAGACAACGACATAGGTCTACAAGGAGACGATATGCCGTGCCAATCCAGCCCGTCGCGAAGTAATTAATCACTACTTGCCGGCTTGGGTAAGGCTTAGCTGTTAACCCAGCCCGTCGCAAGCAATTGCTGCTAATTAATCATTATTTATGTATGCAAACGCGTGGCTGCGACAAATAAATGTCACGCTACCACACGTCGCTGTTTTCTATCTGGAGCAGCGTATTGTGAGACAATCGTTCCTTCTCACTTAAGTTATGACACGTCATTAATCATATACAGCATTCATCGTTCAGTCTACATCGCACAACTGTGCCTACTTTTAAATGGAATAGAACAGCAATTTTCTCGAGTCGTTAACTAATAAGTATAATGATATTAGGCCTATTAAGAATATTGTGTGTCATATGCATTTTATACGCATTACGCTGCGTTTCAAAATAAACTTTCTAATTTAATAATAATATAAGTCATTTTTAAACATTGAAGAATACAGTCATAACACGGTAATGCTCTCGACATTCGCCAGGGGGCGTAATAGTAATTGTCGTATACGAGTGCAATGCCGTCAATTTGTAAGAACACAATTTACGACGTCCTTATAACGTGTAAAACGAAATAACATAACGTATTAACATAATTAAATGGAAAATTCTGTCTATAAACGATGAATAATGAACCTTATAACACATACAACATGAGAATATTCGGCAACAGGTAAATACATGCTAATTATAATTAGATATTACTTCGGATTTATAGTACAATACGCATGAGCCTAACGTCAATGCTGTCCGTCAACAGCGCTATTATCAATTAATGAAATAACACTAGGGCTGTAAAGATATTAGGCAGAACTGGTATTTCATTCAGTTCACTTACGTCGGGTTATATCTTGCTGATTGGGACATAAATGCAGTTTGGTTCACTTCGGTCAATCTGTGTGTTTATAATGAACAAATAATGACATTCATAATGAACAGTGTGTCATCGCTATATGAAACTCGGACGCCGTAGTATGCTATAATTTTCTTATATAAACAATGAAAATGATGTAAGTAGGCCTGCATTCCCTGCATTCAAATGTGTAATATTTACAGTATTTGGCCAGTAAATAAGACCGTTCAACAGATGGTCACGGTGATCAGGCGCGATCCACCTGTTGAAGTAATTAAATTATGATGGGGATTTTCTAATTATAGGTTCTCCTTTAATATACGACTTCATCATGATCTCTCAGGTTCGAAATATCGCCGCGGAGACAACTGAGAGATTAATGCGGCTAAAAACTCTAGAAATCCGCAAGTAAATTAGTTTGCGTAAAATTACGGAAAATTGTACATATTCACCTTTGGTGATTGAAGTTAACTACAAGGGTATGGCGTCTCTAACGCCTGGGAGGCGATAAGATTGGTATGCAAAGGATTTTGTTTTCGACGCGTATTCGGACTGCAGAGAGAGTTGGCTTTAATTAGCAAAACAAAAACGCTAGGTTGAGTTCAGCTCTGTCGGGCGTACGTCTTTCAGCAAACGAGACGGCGCACGACTGAGGCTTTTTGCTGAGTGTGTGGGCCGTTACACGTGTAAATAGAAAAAGTATGTTGACGTCACAAATTCAGGATGTTTTTGAATAAAAACCCAATGGACAAACTCACTAGGTTTTACATTCTTCGTATAGTTGCATTAACTTGGGAATCCGCTCCTGATGGAGGTAGCTGACGATATGTTAAAGTGTTAACTAAAAACGAGAAGAGTGACGTGCCTAGACTGAAGCACATCTGTTTTGCTTAAAACTGTCGGCTAACGTGGAGCAACAGCATAAAAAATTATGTGATGATGTGAGCTGGTTTTAGCGGCAACGCCGACGTTTTCCAACACTAACGTTTTTTCACTCACAGCAAACCGCTGTGAGGAAAAGCCTAATGTTTGGCAGATGCTAAGAAAGAAAGCGGACTTTGTTGCCGTTTTGTTAGGGATCTAATCCAATTGTGCAACAAGTGTATAAGCCTAAACATACGCGTAAAATGACCGATGCTAAACACAAAATGCGCAAACATCTGTACGCCCTACCGAGTTTGGACTAACGAGGCATCCTAAAGTGTGATTTTAATATTATTACGAAAAAATTTTTTTGAAAAATTTAGACTTAAATAGGTGGGCCTAGTTTAATTGCCAAAATGATTAACTTAGCGCACAGAAACGTGAAATTGATTAAACAAATGACAATTAGAACTTAAACAGCGACCATACAAAACTAACAATACAATTAATACGTTAAATACACAATTACGTCACTGTTACGTCACATGAATACGAACACTAATTATGAACGAACAAACACCGCGACACAGATAATAAACGTGACATAATAATTAATTGAAAATACAAATACATTGTTTCAATGCATCTTTAATCCAAAGTTATTTTGCCCTGCACCGTCCTAGCCTGCACCCGATGTAATGCTAAAACGAGGTTTACCAGCATAGTTGATTGTTGCGTGATCCACGAACTAGATTGAAACCCGCCAACCGACACATTCCGGTGGCCGGTTGAGTTACCGTGTGACTGGCGCGATTGACTGGTTTCTGACCGACGCGATTGGCCGGTTTGATGGCTGGCACAGTTCACTGTTCACTTCTATCCGGCGCGCTAATGGAACGGCGCCGGTCGAAACGCGGACCGTGCACGGCATGACCTTGAGAGGCCCCGAGGGCGGCAGTAAGACGTCGAAAGGCCGTACACCAGGGATCATCGAGAATGCCAGTCGCGCCAATTCTGCATACGCCGGGTGCAGTTTGGTGCAGATACTCTTATCAAATGCATGATCTGTGTCGCAGCGTGATCGTAAGCGCACACGCGAGTCTACAATAACACTGTAACCGTAAGTTAACTCGCATGAGTAGGCCTATAACTATTGATTTCAATAGTATGCGACGCCGACGTACAACGGTCATGCCTACTGTAGCCGCTTTCTCTGAAGAAAAACAAATGTTTGCCGTCAGAATAAGATAAAATATACCTATATTTTCTTTCGGTCTCTGATTACGCTAATTTCTGGTAAATATTTTCTAAGGCTGTAAGCAATGTAAAATATTATATAAAATTCCATGCAATTTTAATGCCGTTCAAATAAGAACCAGTGACATGGTAGGCTACCGTAAAAATATTCAAGAAAAGTAACTCAAAATTGTCTAAGATAAAAAAGTTTTTAAATATAAGAACAATTTACGAAAATTCGTTTTCTAAGTAATCTACATAAATATTTTTCTAGAAGATGATGCAAAAATACATTCGCGCTACGGCGCATATTTTAAGAGCGTCATGTTAACCGTTCCCACACGGGTTTTAATATTTTTGGGCCTACGCATAAATTGGTTAAAAATTATAATGGCACGCCAACAAATTCCTTTAAAAATCTAGTCGAATTCCGCGCAAAATGCCGTGCAATTTTGTGCCATAATACTGTCGTTTAGAACTAACATTTTGCATAAAATTTTGCATATGCACAGCATGAAATATAAGCCCATTTTGTTTAACGTTTGTAGAACTTTTCGTTGTTCATAATTCAGTCGACGAGATTACACCCGTCGCCGGTTTGACATATATGTTCACAATGATTTGCGTTCGCTAGCAGTCCGGAAAGATATCTCCCGTCGATTCTACAAAGTGCGCACTATGCGGCATATTTTTCGAACGAAGGCCAGATCCAATTAAGGACAAAATTCGACATACCGTCATTCTGTACGGCAGCATTTATGTCGAGCCCGCAGCTCTTAACACTAGCGCATAATAGCGCCGACGCAACGCGCCGCAAAATTTACAACTGGCTCGCCCGAAAAAAATAAGTTTTCAATCCCATTACGGGGTATTGAATAACGGGATAAACCTATTTACTTATTATTCGTACCGGCCCATGACGGACAAATTTAAGGATTTAAGTTACTCTTTAAAGAGTTTAATAATTATATATATGCTCATCACTCATTATTTTTTGTTAACATACCATTGACGGTCGTTTCTGCTGTCATTTCTGTTTGCGATTAATGCAGACTGCGGGCCGTCGAATGACTCATCCTTGCTGAATACTGTGGCAATACAGCCGCCTCCCTGGGTCGGCCATTATTATTACACCGTCAATTAATTTATGTCGTCCACATAATTGCGCTGTTATGGCATAGTCCGATTAAATTTTTGTTTGCCAGTACAGTAGACGTCGGGCCATCGGACGATTCCCTTAAAGTTGTAGGCATACACGTATTAACGTGAGTTGCTATCTCTCGCTCTGTAGATCAGTTCGTATAATATTGCACACCGTCGTTTCGCTCTATCACATATTATATAATCTGCTGCCTCTCATGGGTCAGCTTGATATTAACACTTCATCACGTATCAACATTGTTTACTGTCTCTCTGTGAGTCAGTTTAATATTTATACTTCATCGCACATGCTATGTTATGTTCTGTCCGTCACGGCCATTAAATTGCATTAATAATTGGAACAAAACATACTCACATTCGTTGCTGTTTACGCTATACTTATCTGTGGAATCGTCGACTTCCGTGTAGCAATGCGTCGCCGTTCATGATTCTAAAATAACATTTATTACAATCAGAGCAAAATACTTTGTACGCCTTAGCCATCGTCTGGGCATCTATCTGTCCGTCTGTGACATCCGCAATCCTAGTCAAAACAGTGTAAACCTTCATTGTAAGTTGCCCCAAGATCTCTAGTTCATAGCTACGGAACTTTATGCCCCTAGGCACAGGGATTTCATCCGAACGAGGGCGTCAAAGACAGCAACAACAGCAACTCTGTTAAAAGATGTTCATTCCACCGCAATCATCTCGCGCAGTGTAAATACTGATGCTAATATGCAGACACGATGCTTATTATTAGTTTTTGCAATCGTCCGCTGCAGCACGAAATATGAAAATGAACTGCGACAAGAAGGCTAATAACAGACTGACGGTTTGCAAAGAAAAATTGCCGGGCGTCTCGTAAACATTAGCCCATGTTCTTGTATTGTTTACGTTTGACACACCTGTGAATAATAACAACCATAGGCTATGCGCGATCGCCGTAGCCACAGAGTCGCGATTATCTTACAAAAGACCAACGAAGCGAACATATTTCACACTGTACTCCTGAGCACAGAAACCGCATCGAAGATCGATTGCACCGCATCACGACTCACTGTAGATATGGCAACCTACAATATTAAAGACACTAGTACATAATAAACATCATAAGTAATAAACGCCATGAGATACTTACGGTTACCGGTAAAACTGAAAAGAATGAAAACTACTCGCGTTGAAAAGAAATTTTATAACTTTTATTTTTGGACCCCATGATCGGAATCTCACACCACGTGTAGTTATTAAAAACAAATGACATTTTATGTGTGTAATTATGATGTTGTTAGGTGTGTTTATTATTCATTTACTTTTGTCATGTTTGGTGTTCTTTCTCTTTTGTCTTCTAAGTAAAGAGGATTTTCGCGGAATTAAGTTATGTGAATTTTTTCCTTATTTTGGCTTCTATTCACATTCTCATCTTCTGTCCTCTCTGCCGGCTCTGTGAGTCCGTTAGTCTGTTGGTCCATTGTTTGACAATTAAACTCATTTCTTCTATTTTGCTTACTACTCTAGTTGCTCTTTTTATTATTGATTACCCGTTGTGCTGTTTTGAGCTCACTCGCTTATCCGA
>Ga0209367_1008923_pt1 | contig 13676 bp, 11 predicted proteins | sample WorMetLIZISLAND2_FD_187412 | JGI IMG/M metagenome (GOLD analysis project Ga0209367, IMG submission 187412) | Marine gutless worms symbiont microbial communities from Max Planck institute for Marine Microbiology, Germany - Olavius geniculatus... ... | reverse complement strand
CTGCAAAAGAGTGAATTGCGACGAAATGGATGGAGATAGACTACGATTACCTGCGAACAGGAACTGCTATAGGCTTTCGCACGTCTCATGAGCTTTGCTCAAATTACTTGTTTGCTACTAGGAACCAAATTAAAAATAACTAAAAAACAAAAGAAAGCTTCTGTGCATGATAGATCCAATGTGTTGTACATTAATCTGTGAATTTAGTAATGAGTATACTGCAATTGATTTGACTTGTGCTTAGTCATGTCAGAGAAAATACTTATGCGGGCATGATTTAATGTTTGTAGGGCTGCCACTTGGTTCCTTAAAGTCCCTAAAGTCCTTTTTTAAACACTTGGTTCCTAAAAGTCCATAATTCTCAGAAAGTGGTCCCTAATTCTGTGTAATTGGCTATTTTTCAAGTTATCTTGACTAAATTTTGCATTCAAATTTTTTTTCTGCTTGCTTTGCTTGCAGATTATTTCTATTTCCACTTTTAAATCTGTTCTACCGCCTTTGTTTCTAGTGCAGTTGCAAGCGGTTGAAAGCCAACATTGGCATTTCGCATGAGCAAATTAGTCAGGGAAAACGATTTATTTTGTCCTGGAAAGTCAGGGAAAATGAATTCTGCAGAGCAGTAGGAACCATGGTGTAATTACTTGTGTCAGTATTTGTTGAAACTGTTTTTTGAAACTGTTTCATGAAAGTGATTTGATTTTCTGCGCTTAGTTTCTTTGAAACGTTTTTCAAACACATGCCTAGTCTAAACTTGGTGGTGTTTTTTTGTCCTGTGTGCAGTTAACAGTGTAGTATTTGTTGTAGCTGTTTTGTAAAAGTTGTTTGTGTTTGCAGTGAACAGTTTAGACATTAGAACTGAACTATCTCTTTCGTTAGTATATTTTCACATTTTTGATGTTTAGTATGGTCATGTACAGGAGCAATAATGACCATAAATGTGTTTGGTCGTGACATTTGGTTTTGTATTAGGCCTAACTTAGGTCTTTTTTGGTCACTTTTTGGTCTCTTTTGTCAAGTTCTGAGGTCCCTAAAGTCCCTAAGTTTTGCTATTATATGAGTGGCAGCCCTGTGTTTGCCTTTGATTGCTCGAGTTATATGAATCATTGACATTGTGGACTACTGTCATTCTAAGGTTATCTCATCAAAAACTGCTGCTGTAACAGATGGCTAGAATTTTTTGTTGAATTCTGACGACATGCTCTTTGCACCATTATGTGAGATAATGTCTGTGAACAAACGTAATCTCTCTTTTGAAGTCTCTATATACACTGTGTTGCCCAAAAAAGTTTTTATCTTCCTCACTGTGCATATTTTCATCAAATATTAATCGAGATCTGCACCATCATCGGACTGTATGGTGCTATATAAATCTTGTATGATTATTATTTATAATATATTTAGCAAAAATGTGCACAAATGATGGTCGGAAGTTTTTTTGGGACTTGATGTATATTTTGTCTGTGTTGTTGTGTTATTTGTTTAGGGATTTGCCGAATGTTGCAGACACCGAAGACACGTGCGTGCCATTAGTTCTGATAGACACTGCAGGCTGCAACCTCAATGAGCTTGATGTAGCTAGTAACGAGTCAAAGGGCAACGAAGGCAAGTTTTTACCAGTTTCTGCCACTTAGTGGTCGCTTTGGATTTTTTTCCAAACGATTTTTAGAACGATTTCAGTTTGTCACTAAGTATTTTATGTGACTCTTTATCCAGCTGAAATCAGTTGTCAAAAAAATTTTTACAACCTTTTTGCTTTTTAATTAATTCACTTTTTGTGGAACTATATACATATATCAATTGACTGTTATAAACAGTCAAACAACGACTTCTGAATTTTACAAGGTAGTGTAGCGACAGTATTAAGGTCAGACGGCCAAAACTGTAGTCGTTTATGTCACGTTTCTTCGTGATGTTGCTTGCCAGAAATTATTAAAATCAGCTGATGTTTCATGGAGCTATTCAAAAAATGAAATTGGCTTGTTTTCTTGAGACACAGTGTTATAGTTGTGTGAGACTGTTGAAAGTGAGTCACGTGGTTAATATTCACTGGCAGGTGAAGCTGACGTCACAGCGATGCATGTGGAGAGGTTGATATCGCATGGAGTCTCTCAGGAGGATATTGCCGTCATCTCACCTTACAATCTACAGGTAACAACTCACTGTGCTTTTGAAATAACTGGTTTATGCTAATAAACTCTATAAATTCATCAAATTACAACCTTTGTTTGCTGATTTGTTGACATTTTAACAACGGCTGCTGATTTCCTTAGAATGATTTCAGTTTGTCACTAGATGTCTCACTGACACATAATTTGTCACAGATGTTAGGCATTTGGTAGAAAATTTATTCAAAGATTACTGATTTACCGTGTTGAACACTAATTTTACAAGAAATTTGAGCTAATGCTCACGAGATGTGCAAAAGCCGATAGCAGTTTCTGTTTACAAACTGTCAGTCTATTTCCAGCCATTTCATTGCAGTTCATTCTTGGAGTGTGCGCTGCAGCCGAAGATCACAAAAATCATTAAAACCCCTTATTTTGGAAGTTCAGGGTTTTTCAGTCATTGATGTTGATATGACTAAAAAGCTTGTCACGAGTGCTTGTTGTGATAGGCAGCATGCCCATGGTGATCTGTAACCATTTTCACAAAAAACTGGCCAACAACGGTAAACAACGATTTTTACGGGAGTACCACTCTTTAATGCCCTTGTGTGCAATTTTCCTTGAACCTAGAAAATCGAGACTTGGACCATCATCAATAATGCTGAAAATTTCATACACAGCTTGTTCATATCTATCTCAATTGATTTCGGTGAAATTTGCTCTTGAAATGTGTCTTGCAGCCTGAAATTGCCAAAAAATCCATAAAAATCCTATTTTTTGGCCTTGGTCATTCTAGGTCAGTGAATTCAGTGCCAATCGAGAGCCAGTGTGTGACTTCCTATTAGTGATAATTAGTAACCTAGGCCCTACTCACACCTTTACTGAGATACAGCAACTTATTGGCTAAAAATTGCAAATTTTTCCTACTCCCCTCTCATTTAGCGCCCTCGTTTGGAGTGACCCCCTTTGAGTTTATGAAAAAGCTTTATAGGTCCTGAAACTAGAGTCTTCCAGGCAGCCGACTGTGAAGATTTGGTGATCCTAGCTTGCACCGTTTTTGACTGATCCACCCGTGTGACAGACAGACGGACAGACAGACAGAATTGCGATGGCAAAGACGCACTAAAGCAGTAGCTGCTTTCGCGCATAATAATTACCATATACACATGAGTTTAAGTCAGTTCGGCTATAACTTAACCCCCCAAGTTTCCTGACAGCCATTTGTTTAAGCTGTTAGAAATTCTGCATAGGTATATATGGTAATGTTTCTATTGTGCCTTGGTGTTTGACGGAGTGGACTTACATCTGACATCCACGTGCTTTTGTGCTTTAAAAAATCTCATTTTACATGTTTGCTGGCAAATGTCTTGAGTGCACAAATTTACAAGACAGTGATGTCATTGCAATAGGTCGAGTTGCTACGACTGCGTCTGCTACACGTTTATCCACGCCTGGAAGTGAAGTCGGTTGATGGATTTCAAGGCCGGGAGAAGGAAGCTGTGGTCATCTCGTTGGTCCGTTCTAATGCCGATGGTTAATGCATTGTATCTTTGTATTATTTGTGCTTACTTTGCTGTTATTGTTGTTAATATTTTTGTGTTTGCATTACATATTACACGTATGCTTGAAGATAACGCATAGATGTTCAATGTCTGCTGGTAGATTTTTTAAGGCATTTGATGTTGTTGGCCATGAGATTGTTATTAACAAACTTACAGCTTTGCAACTACCACTTTTTGTTCTTAGTTGGATTACTTCATTTTTATGAAACTGCACCCACATATGTAAAGTTGGTGATAAATTGTCTACCGATAGTCAGATTAATAGAGGTATCATTCAGGGGTCTGCATTAGGTCCCACTCTCTTTTCAGTCATGTTAAGTGACCTCCACCCGAAATCTAGCATAAATATTATTGTAAAGTTTGCCGATGATACTACTGTTGTTGTTCCAGAAAAAAATGATATATCTCTACCGGAGGAATTTGATCACATAAATGTATGGGCCACTGTTAATAGAATGATTCTTAATCTTGTTAAAACTAAGGAGATTGTTTTTCATCATCCTGGCCCTAAGAAACTCCATATGTTTCCATCTGTGGAGAGTATAGAACTTGTTTAACAAGCCAACCTCTTGGGTGTTATATTACAGAATAATTAGTCCTCCCGGAAGCAATAGCTTGCGGAGTGGACTTAAGTTTTACCCGTGATATTTTTTTTCAACGCGAGATCTCTGAGATGTGTGGGCCGACCGGCGTGAAATTTTGCACAGTGGTCAGTATTAGGCCCAATTTTATAATGCAGGTCCAAAATTTTGGAAGGCCCTCCCCAAAAAAATTTTAGGGGCCAAAAACATACAAAATTTGGCCCAATTTTGGGCGAATATCTCCGGAACGAATGAAGATATTCAAAATCGGACAAATTTTTATCTACCGCGATTCTTCCCGCGTTAGGCAAAACAAGTCCGGTGAAGTTTGGTCCAGTAACCTTGGAGATCTCGATGTGAAATCATACTCACCTAAAGCACCTTTTTCAGAAGACCATATTTTGGCCCCTAGGGGGTGCTGCGCCCCCAATTTTTTACATGCGCTAGAGAATGACCAAGTCTTACTAGCGCACCCCGCACCGGGGATGCAGGTTCTTCTTACATTTTTTTCAAAGGGTGGTCAAAAATTGGCTTAAAATGTAGCGTATTAGCCATGAGAACTTTGGAGCCAAAGGGAGTAGCTTCATGAAACTTTGCCACGTGACGTGCTGCTAGATGAGGGTGATAATGGCGAGTATAACTTTTAGGGGGCACTGCCTCCTTAAAATTTGGGAGAGCAAAAAACTTCCAAAATTTAGTACGTTTTACAGCAACTTTCGAGTTTGACCGCAAATATCTCTGGACTGGATAGAGTTTGTTGTGGCGTATTCGTCAGGTGAGGTTGGTTTCCTGGCTGAAGACCGTCGTATGAATGTGGCAGTGACGCGAGCACGCCGTCACTTGGTAGTCGTGTGTGACAGTGAGACTGTTGGTCATCACAGTTTCATCAGGTCTTTGCTAGATCACATCATTGACTGCGGCGAAGTCCGATCAGCTGAGCAGTATCTGTGTGGTTTGTCTGATCACCATTTTCATTTTAGTACGAGGATTTATGTTTGCAAAGCAAATTTGCTAAGATGAGTTGACACAATAGGCACTGCAAAACATTTCTGTTTGTAGATGACAGCAGAAGTAGAAAGGTGTTGAAAATCGAGGCCAAAGGCCAACAGCAAGGGTGGCATTTTGGGGGAGAAGGCAGCGAGCCCCCAGGTCAGCCCAGTTGGAGCTCAGCCACAAGTGCATTCTGGGCATAGAAGAGCAGCAAAATGGCTAAAACTTTGAGCGGCAAAAGATACTCTTGCTGTGTTATTTTTTGTTGCGGGCAGTAGCATTTTTTGCCCCTGGGATCGACGTCAGTGTGCATGATTTATCATCATCACATGCTTGTAGTACAGTCGTCGGCTTTAAACTAACTATATCATGGAGAAAAATCAAACTGAACTGCCTAGAGCGTCCCTACTGATAATTACCATCGTATACGGCACAATCATAAATTAACACAATCCGACTAATTGACAAATTGCACTTTTGAGAAGGACAAAAGATCGATAATTTCCTTTGTATATTGCTAGCATAACTGAGCGCCATGCCAGCATCCAAAAACTGAAGTTTTTTTGAAACAGAATGAAGCTTAGTTTACACACAAATGGAAGGCCACGGTAAGCCGTGGAATTTGGACGATTTTGCCGCGGTGAGAAGCGGAATTTTGCGAACTGGCCCGCGGAATTTGGCAAAATTTACCGTGGAAAACTGTGGGCCCTACTGATGCTATTGCTGTGGTTGCATGTTTTGCAGCATTTGTTTGATAGTTTGATAGAAATGGTTGTTTGTGTTGTGATAAAAGATGGTGCTCGGGATGGTAACATTGGACTGCCAGAGGAGCTGCAGTTGCGGCTGCAGTTTAGCACTTCGGCAGCTACTGCTAACAGTGCACCTAAACAGCATCGCAAAAAGAAGATTGCTTCTTCCGATCAAGTTTCCAGACGGAAGGAGTTTGATCTGGATCAGAAAAACAGTACACAGTCAACACATGCTGCCGAAAGGCATGTCTTGTTGGTATTTCTATTATACAACTGTGCTCTTGGTATTTAAAGGTCCATGGCCACAGTCAAACTCACTTGTGAAATTTATGTAGACCTCAATTAGACATTTCACCTTGCCTATACAATACGATGATTTAAGCTTTATAAATGTATGAAGTTAATGTCTGAACATAAGCAAAAATGTCATTACGTTATGTTATGCTGAAAAATCTGATTTTGGCAAGTGGCTGGAAATGACGTCACCGGTTGAACACAGTCAGTGTTTACCAATTAATTTTAATATTTGTAATGACAAAAAATACTGTGTTGCATGACAACTGCAGCTGTATATAGGTAGAAAATATGATTTTATAAAGCTTATGTTTCTGTGTGTATTTTACATTGACAACGTGTTCAACTGGTGATGTCATCAGCCTGTTAATATGGCGGTTCATTTTCTACGACATTTTTTTAGATCTTCGATTTCAAATGTAAATTTCTTTGTGTTGTCAAAATGCTGGTCGCCGATATTACTATCGAAATTATCCAAAAAATTATGCTGTTTTGGGAAAATGAACAAAATATATATGTTAATTTTGGTGTCCATGGACCTTCAATTGGCTTGTATTTTCAGTTACTCTCGTTTAGTTTACTGCATGTTAGGCAGTCCTTAAACATGAAATCTTGCGAATTGCTAGTATTTTTCAGCATTTGTATATCATGTTGTTGTAATAACTAAAACTACCTCTATCAGAGATAGTTAAGATTATACATGATATGGTTGTCTCTTGTAATGTTGTATTGCCTTACAGAGTTGTATAATCTTATAGACTGTTGCTGAAGCTTCTTGGTTATTTCTGTCAATATTGGTGACTTTGAAGTTGCATTTGGCCATCTTTGGATTGTGTTGCAGGAGCTGCGAGCATTTTGTTGAAATATTATCAGAATTTATTAGCGACAGCAGCAGAACAGTTGTTGAATTTCCGTCATCTTTGAACTCCCATGAAAGATATTTAATTCATGAGGTATGATGTTTTATCGGACTACCAATCATTTATTATGCCAAAACACAGTACAGAATTACAGAAAAAAACAGTACACGGTGATATAGCAATTCAATAAACGACCAATATGGAATTCAGTTATGGAACTAATGTTTTGAAAGTTGTATTTTTTTTAAACTACTGCTCACTTGGTATGATTATTATTTTATTTTTACCTTACCTATGAGGTGAACCAGTTTTTGCGCCTGTCCAGCGCTGGGGCCATATCAGTTCGGCCCAATGCGCATTTTATTATGGAATTTTCTGTTAGACAAACATTACACAGTGAACACATGCCAGTGACAAACATAGACCTTTTCACGGTCTTTGCAGATTCCTCTCAATGCATGACCTGTTACTGTCAGCTGTTGATTTGAATGTTTGCTGCATCGACAGATGTCCGAGCAGCTGGGTCTGCTGCATGTGAGCAAAGGCGAAGGTTGTGAGCGACATATCCAAGTGTTCAAAGCCGTCTCTGGACAACTCGCCACTGATACTAACAGAGTGAATTCAGCAACAACTGCTAACAGTCTGTTATCAGATGCCAACATATCTGATGTCCACTTGTCTGGAAATGAAAGTGATAGTGTCGTTATGTCGAGTCAAGTCTTAGATGAAAACGATACAGATAAGTTGCAGTTGGAAGAACATAATAATGTCTCACGACTATCATCCGTATCTGCTGCCAGTAATACAGATTTGCTGGAGCAGGTTCGCTCGAACAGTTTGACAGAAACAGCTGTCTTGCCCATCGAAGCCAGTTCAACAGTGTCCAGATTAAATTCCTGCAAAAACTGTGGCCAGCAAATTCCACAGGCAAATTTCCTGCTGCATTCGTTACGCTGCAAAAGTTCTGTGGCAAAGTCGTCTGTTAAGAAAAACAAAGACAAGAGTTCTAACAAGGTAGCCTGTCTTTTATTTGGCATAAGTGGTTGTATAAAAAAATTATAAAGCTGGAATATGAAGATAATAATTATAAACAACAGTGATAATATTACAACTGCAAAAGATGAACTCTAGTAAATGTGCAATTATTTGAGAGTGGTTTTGATAGTATATTCAATGTGTTATAATTTCCTTCTGAGTGAGAGTGTATTATTGTTGAGAGTGTATTGTTAGTGTATTGTATTGTTGAACTAGTTGAAGTAAACAGGTCCGTGAATAGAAGGCATTATTGTGATTATTAGGTCAATTCTCCTAATTGAAGTAATAAAGAATTTGTTGGTAGGTAAAAGTCCAGCAGTGGTACTGGACCCTGTACTCATGATCCGCTCCAAGGACATTGTCAACGTTGCAAGATCTTGAAAGTTTGAAATTACTCCACTTTCAAGTCTTGTTTTCTCTGCCATTTACCCTGCGAGCTAGCAAGTGACTGCTGATGAACTACGGGACAATATCTAAATGAGGATTTGTGATAATTGGCACCGTTTTGTGTCTTATGCACAGGCTAATTTTGTTGTCATTATGAATGCATTAAACGTTGCAGACTGTGCAGCAGTTAGTTGCAGCAAGTTGTGGATCGTGCCTGAGTGATTACTTGTGTCTGTCTGTGTAGAAGCAAGCCAGTAATGAGAAGTCATCGGCAGCAGGACAGAGTTCATCGGCTCACAAGACTTCGTCGTTGGCGTCGGCGTTGGACGCAGTCAACAAAGACGACTTTGACGCCCTGCTGGCAACCGCTGCACACAGTGACAGGAGATGTCACTTGGCCTGGTGCAAGGCCAGTACAATGGTGCTCGGACAGACCTGCCCCTACTGCCACCATGTGTTCTGCCTTACTCACCACATCGCCGAGGCACACGGTTGTGGGGAAGAGGCTCGGCGCCAGGCACGGGCGGCGGTCGTTCGAGACGGTCTGGTCAGACCGGGGACTGGACAGCCCAGTCACCGTCCAGACCCTGCCAGACGAGCCCAACTCGAGACGAAATTATCAGGACGTCTGGACGAACTGGCGTCACAACGCACTCGCAAGTGCAAAGACGCAACAGACAAGAAACGAAAATAACCTCACTACATCGGACCATAATTAATTAATTAATAATTAATTAATTAATTAATTAATTAGCACTGGTTTAAACAAGAGCTGCTGAAATTGACGATTAATTTAACCTGACAAACCGTCCTGAAAATTAATGTTGGCAGTCCTTAAATTTTACTTCATGACTACAGTTGGAACCCTGTAAGATGACTTCTGGAAAACTTAAGTGTCTGGAAATTTGATAGCTGTTTAGCGAAAAACTGCATTGCATCTCAAAAAAACTGTGCCAATGTTATTTTTGTCAATAACTCCGTGAAACAGTGGCCGATTTTTAAAATAATTTTTGGCACACAACATCATGGAGAAAGTTGACGAAAATGATCATAGTTTTGCTCAACTCACCTTAATATTGTTGCTGCATTACATCGTGTACTGCAGAAGTCATAGTTTGGCCATTTACAACAATGAATTCATACTGGATAAAGCATGGCACAGTTTTTGTGAGACACCATGTATTGATTGTTAGCACCATGCAAATTATTTTTTGTGCTTCCATGGACAAAATGATATTTAACTGCTTTAATTCTACAATTTCTACACTAACTTGAACAGTGTCGTATAAAAGAATTTTATATATTTATTTTATGTTACAAAAATATTCATGCATCAATGACTGTACAATTAGTTCATTAACACAGACTAATTTACTAGATTCGGTTCAGTTCAACAACGTGTACACCATTCTAGCACTGTCTAAACAGCTGATTTAAAAGACATGTCACCTTCAGCGTCATACAGTGGAAGTTAGTACCAGGTTGACAACGAGGCTTTTACTGAAGACCCAGCTTCTATGAGACTCGGCCTGTATTAAAACGTGGGCTGGAAAAACGGTGTTTGTTAAAAGTTTTTAACACCAAGGAAGAACATCCCATAAATGGTACACCATACAACACGTCATGTGGTTTTTTTGTCAAGTGAATGATGTGACATCATAGCTCAAAAATCATGATTAACATATGAAAGTAAACTTTGTATTTTGAACTGCACAAAAACAAAAAAAAACTTAAAACACGGAACTTCCGCGGTTTGGGGGTTACGGTATATTAGAGACCCAGCTTGAAATAAGGTTATGGGTACTTGAGCTATTTACCTGCTAAATGCAAATTCTCACAATTTCCTACAAATCCATGAATATGTTTTCAAATATTCTTCCGTTAACTGTCAATCTTCATCCAAAATGTCACTGATTTGCATTCTGTGGGAGACGTACACGAAATCTCACAATATAAATTATTAAACAACGTTCATAACCAGCTAGCATATGTGCTTAAGATTCACCAACTTGGCAGTATACCAGCTACCAGTGGTGTCTGCTATAGCACCTACTTAGATATCAATCTTCCTAAAATTTTGAGTCGAATGTTTCCAGTGGCTGTTCACGATGCGGCGTCAAAAAATCCATCCATGAATCGGCAGACTTCATCTTCACTGTATCTGATGTACTTCTCAGGATTGCGTGTGAAAGGAACAGTACGATAGCGCTGCAGAAATGCTCGGTAATATGGCATTATGAACTGTTTGTTGTCTTCACGTAGCGTCTCACGGAGCTCTGGGTCGGGAATCGCAAATGCCTTCTGGACACGATGGATCTCTTCCATTTCACGATTGAAACCCTGAAGCACACCAGTATAAGTAGTCAAATATTAGGAAAAATTCATACTAAATGAAAATGCATTTGAAAAACTGTGCTTATCTCTCAATACGCAAGCCAGTGTGTGCTTAGCACATATACATTCTCATCAGTTTAAAAGCCACATTTCCAAGTAAACTGGCCGTTCATCTACTAATTTTTCACTGCACCTTAACCTTCTTCAGATAAGCCAATAATTTTTGTATCGTCCTGCATGTGAAATCCCACCAGATATTGCATGGAAAGGAATTGTTGCATTACCCAGTCAGCATCATCCTCAAATAAGGTTACCATTTTGTCTGGTGTAAAGCTATTTTCTGGTTTATTCAGTGGATGCAATGAAAAAATTTAAGTTTTAGGTTTAAAGTAAGGTTTAAGTTAGGGATATAGGGTTAGGGCATCATGCCAGACAAAATGGCAACTTATCCAGAAATTATCATCGATATATTAACTAATCTATCAAATTTGTCAATTCAGCACCAGTCTGACAACTTCAGACTGCAAAAATTCACTAAGCTCAATTTCTTCTGACCGTATCAGTTTCTTTTCTGTGTAACTTTGCCCCGTGCTCAAGTTTCGTTAGCCAGTTATTACTGCCACAATCATCAGACATCATCTTAGACATGCAAAGTGTACAATGAGTTCAGATGAAAACCCATCTCAAATGTGTTTATGAGCAGGTCTTTGGTCTTTGGCTTAGAGTAAAGGAAATAACGAGTGGCCAATATAACAACTGCACCAACCATGAACTTTTCTTTGATCACGTTCTTGTCCTTGTCTTTCATCTACAACGCAAGACGCACGCTCATTTACAACATTGTAGCGAACGGAGTGCTGGGCTCTATGGTACCAGTATTAAGCGTAAGTCAAGCAATTAGCGACATCCTTTCATTATACCAGGAACTTTTCCTGCATGCTGGCCTTAGGAGTGCACATCCAACACACTGGCTATGCCACTGGTCACTGGTCACATCTAAGGAAAAACTCCCTCGCAACCACAGAAAAATGTCCTCGCAACTACAGGCTGCTGAGAGGCATCACTTTCCTTGAAGCAATAAAGATTGGATCTAATGCCAATGTTTTACAAAAAGAGACGTAAGAAAAGTCTGAAAACAGCTGATAGAATGACAAGTGCGGGACAAACTGTGCACCTTTGCATCAGCCGCAGCAGACGATGGAAAGAACAGTTTCTGATTCTCCGAGATGTAGTGCAGAACTCGACTCCAGCTGTGACACAAGAACAGTCAGCATTCAGCATCTGAGCATCCCCATCAATCATTATCATCATCATCATCATCCTCAGGGGTTTATTAGCATGGCCTAACTAATACTTCTAGGACCATGAGAGTAGTGTCAGAAAAGTAGGTATGGATATGAACGACAGAACAGAAAGTCTGGAAGGTCCCGAGATGCTGCCTGAAGAACGATCGTGACTGTGCAGAGGTGATGTCTGATGGTAGCTCGATCCATAAGTTTCTAGACTGTACAACCAACATTATCGGACAATGATGATGAGTGGCGTCTTGATGCAGAAAACAGCACATTTGAGGAACGGTTCTCAAGGGGGAGAGGGGCTATATCAGTCTATCACGTTAACATTAACATTACACTTACATCTGGTCTTAGAACACCGATCGTGCTCAGTACAGACAGAGGTGTGAAAGGGCTGGGTAATTTTGTCAAAACCAGCCGGGCCCATGACCATCACTGGTCAGTATCAATGTCACACTTAACACATACACACAGGTTATTATTTAATTTATTACTCAATTATTATTATTTATTATTTTATTAATTTATTACTTATTTATTTATTACTCAGAGAGCAGGGGGATAGTGGCACCATATAAATATGTGGCAGGTAAACGTGCATCGATGTTATTATTTAAATGTCACGATCATAAATTTATGACACCAGTCACTCTTTCTAGAAAGTATGCACCAGTATACGGAGTGGGCAAAAAAGTGTCGCCTTTTTCGCACCGGAGTTTCCTATCATTAGACGAATTACATCTGCAACTTTTGTTTGCACAGGTATCATTTCATTACATGTCATCATTCTTCATCTGCCAATGTAAACAGGTTCCATTTTTATGCAAATAAATTGTAATTCTGTCACGATTGTTGGATAACTAACAATGAATGCTTATCTGCATGTGGAGAAATGCGCCGTTTCCGAAAGAATTATGGAAATTATTCGGAATAAATAAGCACATTTAAACTGCGAATGATTAACAGCTAATGTTAAAGTTGTTCAAACACTATAAATATGTGGTGTTTTGCAGTTTATCAGGCCTTATGTTGATGCACTTGAAGGGGTGTCACTTTTTTGGTCCATACACTAGTTGTTATGAATCAGTACGTGTTTCGGGCCTGTTTTTTTTGCCGATACCCAATCACCCAGTTCACTGAAAGGCCAGCAAACAGCCCACCTTTGTTTGTAGCCGGCTCTGTGTTGCATCACGAGGTCCAGGTAGGTCTTCTCAATGTCAGGCAAACGCAGCTGAACTGCACTCAGCAGTACTGCATTGCTGTGCCGTCGAACCCAAGCAGCATTATTGCATTGCAGTACACAGCAGTTTGCCGAATCAGTGCATGCAAAAGTTAATACTCAGAGAGCACTGCTTGCAACAATTGCACTGACATGCAGTCAAGGCATGCACCGGCGGAATGATCGCAGAATGCAGCAAACTTGCATGCGACCGAGAACAATACATGAAAGTCTCTTAATGACTAATCGGTACATGCTTATATAT
>Ga0209367_1008919_pt1 | contig 13679 bp, 2 predicted proteins | sample WorMetLIZISLAND2_FD_187412 | JGI IMG/M metagenome (GOLD analysis project Ga0209367, IMG submission 187412) | Marine gutless worms symbiont microbial communities from Max Planck institute for Marine Microbiology, Germany - Olavius geniculatus... ... | reverse complement strand
GGAAAAGGGAAAGGGGACGAGTAAGGAAAAAAGGAAAAAAGGAAGGAAAAAAGGGGAAGAAAAAAAAGAAAAAAGAGAAAGGAAAGAGGAAGAAAAGAGGGGAAAGGGAAAGGGGAAATGAGAAGTGGAAGGGAAAAGGAAAAGAAAAGGAGAAAGAGAAAGGGGAGGAAAGGGAAAGGGAAAGTGGAAGGGGAAGGAAATGGGAAACGGGAAAGGTGAAGGAAAAGGGGAAGAAGAAAGAGAAGGGAAAGGGGAAAGGGAAAGAAAATGGGGAAGGAGCAAGGTAAGAGGCAGGTAGAAGGAAGATAACTTAAGAAAAGTTGGACGCACGGACGGACGCACGGACGCACGGACACTCAGGCGATTTTATACTTTGTCCAATGCTATGCATTGCATTGGACAGACAATAATTCATTTCTTTTTATTCGTTAATTTTCAGTTTGGACCGCGTGGCAGAGAAACATAGATATGACAATGATGATAGCAATGTAATATAATGTTCGCTAGTTTTGCGTGCACGTTAAAATTGTCTCACCACATTGAGGCGTAGGCAGAAGCGTGCACACAGAAGAAAGTGCTTACTCATGTTTCGCAGTGTACAGTAGCCCCTATAACCTACTCATAATGATCACGCTCGCCTGAGCAGTGTAGCTCTTACGCTGTAAGTTCTTTAATTGTTGTATATTTACATCTATGAACAGATACGTCACTCGCATCCCTTCGCTATATATCGGAACACAGCGGTGCAAATCTCCTTTCAATCTGGCGTAATGTCGTCCCGGTCATTTTTTTTCACCGACAACTGCTTGACATCACTGTCAGTATCATTTTCATATAGAGACTGATCGTCGATGATATATGCTATTAATGCCTGTGCACGGTCATAACAAGATCATTCATAATCAAGGTGAAAACGCAGAAAAATTTTGCACGAAATGCGTATTTAAACGTAGGCCTAACGCGCGACATTAACAAGCTTTTGATGACTTTATGCTCAGTAATAAGAAATTTGTGCTAATGCTCACGGGACGCGCAAAAGCCTATAGCAGTTCCTGTTCGCAAACTCAGTCTATCTCCAGCCATTTCGTCGCGACTTTTACGAGGGTACCGCTCTTTGATGCCCTCGTGCGCAGGTTTCCTTGAACCTAGAAAATCGAGACTTTGACCTTCGAAATCTACGTTCAATGCTGAAAATTTCATACCCAGCTTGTCCATGTCTGTCTCAATTGGTTTCGGTGCAATTTGCTCTTGCAATGTGTCTCGCAGCCCGAAATCGCCAAAAAATCCATAAAACCCCCTATTTTAGCGTTCAAGGTCATTCAAGGTCATTGAGCCAGTGTATACGACTTCATATTAGTGACTAATAGTAACCTAGACCCTATCTCGCACCGTTATTGAGATACAGCGACTTATTGGCCAAAAATCGCAAATTTTGCCCACCCCCCTCTCATTTAGCGCTCTCGTTCGAGGTGACTCCCTTCAAATTTATAAAAAAAAAAGCCTTACGGTTACTGAAACTAGAGTCTTCCAGGCAGCCGACGGTAAAGATTTGGTGATCCTAGCGTTTTTGCCTGATCCACCCGTGTGACAGACGGACAAACGGACAGAGAATTGCAATGGCTAAGACGCGCTGAAAGCAGTAGCAGCTTTCGCACGTAAAAACGCTGTTCTAGTACATTGTGTTTATGGTTTATGCAATGCTTCAGAATGGGACGTTTACTGCGTTGAACGACCCTGACGAGTTGAAGATACGAGCGAGTATCGGCGTCTATTACAACCACTTTACAAAACCAAGCGACGACGAGAATGTTGTCTTTGTCGTGCCCTATAACGACACTGGCGGACTTGGTATAATGTTTCGTGCTGTAATTAGGCCTTATATGTACTTGCAGATGTTTCTTCAGAGCTATTCCACATTTAGCTGTGTTTACCTCGCACAAATCAATTCTGGGATGGGGAAGCAGGTTTTTACATGCCGGGTGCTTTTCCTAATAAGCTGCATGAATTTATTTTAAAGTGCAACTTTTTTAGAGTAATTTGTTAGTATTCATATGCCTATTCGATCTTCTAACCAACAGTGTCGACTATTGTTGTCACAACTGTTTGGTTTTTATGTTTCAGGAATGATAACGTCAGAATGCATGCCGGTCTTCGCGCTTGGTTTATTTCAAGGCGTAGCGTGCATCGACATACCGATACACACTTTGTTCAGCCGTGTCATCGACTTTCGTCTTGCACAGTTATCCTACGCTTTCCTGCTCGACTCGCGAGGCCGCGTGCTGCTGCATCCGCTGCTGCCGAAGCCGGAGACCCACAAACACGAACCGATCTTCCTCGATATGGAATCGGTCGAAATATCGAGTAAAACTTTGGCCATCAAACGAAGCATGATCAGGTAACGATTACTGACTAGTTATTGGCGAAATATGCAAAAACTTCCAAAACTTTTCGAACATTGCAAACTTTGCAGTTTTACCTGAGCGGCAGCCTATATAAACTCGGATATTCTTTAGCTTTTATCGGCGCGCATTTGAGAACGTTTTGCATTTCGTAAATCGGTTGAAAATAGAATTATGCGATTTAGGTTAAAATAAGCTTAAATTTACTAGATTGTTTTTTACACACTTTGTGCCCCTTTTAAAAGTTATATAAACTGTGTCCCAAAAAACATCCCCGACATTTTTGACTGTAACTTGAAAACCAGTTATCAGATGTTGATAATTTTTGGAATGAATATTTTTGACACAACCCGCCAAATGATTGTTTAGTTTCCCATTTCATCCAATGTATGCTTTTGCACTACCTAGGGAAAGCAAATCAAGCAAAAATATGTGTTAAAATAAACAGAACACCTGAAAAAAACATCCCCGACATTATCGATCGTAACTTAAATAAAGATTAGCAGAGTTTAATAATATTTGGCAAAAATATTTCTGACACAATTGGCTATTAAATAAGTATTTTATTTTTCACCTCACCCAACGTCTGCTTTTGCATTACCTAAGGAAAATGTTAAAATGAATAAAAAAAACGTCAATAAATTTAATCTATCCTAATCTGTAAGTCTCAACAGCAGGTCTATTACAAGGTTTGACTGTCATGCAGCAGTGTGTCTACCAGATGAAGTTTAGAAATGTTTGTGAAGTCAAGAAGCGACTGGTACAACCTGGATTAGTTTGGAGCAGAACATTATCGACACTGTTGTCAATAAATGAAGAAAGCGTCTTCTTGCTTGTGTTCGCATAGTGGGCCAACACTTCAAGCAGTTTTACTGCAGGCAGTTAAAAATGGACAACTGGTCGAATTGTCACACTGTCAGAAATGTGAACAAAATGTGTTTTTACGCGTTATGTTAATTAAGCAATCATATCGCATTGGATAAAAAAGTGATATTTCGCTGGTTGTGTTTTCTCCAGGTATTGCATAAACAGTCGTTGGGTGAGGTGGGAAACTGAATGGTCTCTTGTTGGCAAGTTGTCTTAGGAATATTCGTACTAAAAAGTATCAAAATCTGATAATTTGTTTTCAATTTACAGTCGATAAGGTCGGGAATGTTTTTTGAGACACAGTGTAGATTTAGAAATAACGTATTTTATTAATCCTGCTGACAAACCCATATAATTGAATATGTTTTTTTCGGAGTTTATAATTATTCAGCTTTTATGTTGAGTAATAAGCCTAAGTGGTGACCCTTAATTATTTTTCTGCCTATATACTCGTACATTCGTATATAAACGTGCGAATACGAGTAGCCTATATAGCGCACAGCCCATGTCAAGCATGTCAAATCAGAAGGGAGGTTAAAAGATAGAGAACAAAAGTAACGATTTTAGGCAGCGCTTGGAAGGAAAACTTTTCTTAAGCGTCCTGTTGCATTGTTTACTGAATATTCCATATTTTTGGATTTAAGTGCCATTGCTTGTTCAGTTTTACGATGTTATTAACTGTGTATATGTACTAGCGGAGAAGCCGGAAATATGTCAATTGCGAAGTTAAAAGTGTTTCCTCGTCGAGGAGATTCGCCGTTAGAAGGCGTCGGAATTGCCGAGAAACCAGCCAAGTATTTCTGGGATCCAGTAAGTAATAGTGCAACATACAATTAAACACTGATCTTAAAGTGTGTTTTTTCAACCTTTTATAACACAAAAGGTCATCAGATTTTTAAACATTTTTGCCTCTTCGTCATCAAGTCAAGTCATTGTTATATTTGTTTGGCTAAATGCAGAGGTTTGTGACCTCGATCGCTTTTAGTATTAATGGCAATGTTTTTGCAAATACGGAACGATAGATATCGGTGATGAATGCGTCGGTGGCGATAGTGATAGTGGGCGATGAGAAGAACCTGAGTCTTTCATGGACGACCGACTACCCGCCAGTTTTACTTACTGACGAACTCTCAGCCAGCGTCGACAAGTGTAACAACTTCGGACGTGTCGCCACTAGAGGTACCTCGTTTCAGAGCGCTTACTGCTGTAGTTGTGTAAATTACCGTTTTTTGGTAAGTAAAGATTATGGTATAAGCAGTAGCTGCAGTAGCAGTCTCTGTTTATACACTATGTCCCAAAAAGTGATGCACCAATGTCGATCGACAACTTTGTCAATTCTGAACAAATTTCAAGAAAAATTTTTACTGGCAGAATCTTTAAAAATGCCATAAAACAGCCATATTTTGTTAAAGCATTTTGAATTAGTATTACTTCAGCTACAACCGATAAAAATTTCGTGTAAATTGATCATCATTTTAGAGAATTATGAAAAAAAGAAAAAGGGGCCCCTTTTATAAAACATCGTGTATATAGTCATTATGAGTTAATGTCATTAAAAGCAACTACGTAGGCTTAAGTTGGGAAGATTATGATTATACTGCTAAAAATGTTATATGTTAATTAACTTTAGTTTTTCTTTTTGCTTTTATTTTAATTGCACCATTTTTAGCAGCACAACTGTAAATATTATATTTCATATGAATTGTTTTTAGATGTACGTATTGTACGTATACAATAGAATAGGCCTATGCTTCTTATCTGATTTCTCAAATTGCAAGTATTAGGCCTATTGTGAACACGTCCGCAGGAAGATCAGCAGTGAAGCTGTCGCTACAGTCCGTGACAAATCGTTACGTCTACAAAGAACAGGGAATCAGCACAAATATAGACCTTCTTAAATCTTATCTTCGGGGTAAAAGCGACATACAGGGTTCACTCGCTGTGAAGGTACGCTGTCCGTTTACGGTGGTCAATAGAATGCATGACGTTGACGTGTTTTTTTATTTGAGCCGATTTCGATTATTTTGGGATTATTCAATTGAGTTTAATTGACAAGTTCTTTCGCCTTTACATTTACATTTGTTAGAACGTGACTTTAGGCGAAAGATAAAAATACTGATAATAGAGTAGTGCAAATGCTGTTGTTGGTAGAATTGGTAGAATATCTTCTGAAGAGGTCATACTGCAGTTAATTAACAGCAAATGTATACCGATGTTAATTTACGATATGGAGGTATGCCCTTTAAGAAAATCTGACCTCAAAGGTTTAGACAAATTTTTAATGAAATTATTTCAGACGAACAATATTGAAGTAATTAAGCATGCACAGTGTATGTTTAATTTTACGCTACCTAGTGTGCGGATAGAAAAGCGTTGTTATAAATTTAGTCCGGTCAATTAGAAATGGACATTTGATCACTCAGTATTTGTCCGTTTATCGATATGTGTTTTTTTTCTTTTTTCTTACCATCTGTTGTGGTAAATAAAGACGTACATAATAGACGGACAGTCAGCTGTAAGAAACTCGAAAACTGAAATTTGTCGGGCATGCGCTAAGGTTACAAAATAGCAGACTAGCAAGCCTAATATTGTTGTGGAGCACGAGATAAAATATAACTGACAAACGATACTCATGATTATAACTAACAGTTAAGACGCTAGCCTAATTACGGTGATAGACAAACTGCAAGTGACTGTGCCAAAAAGAAGCAAGATTAAAGAAATCAACGCATGGGTGTCTTAATGTCAAAAGCAAATTAGATTTATCGGAGATAACAGAGAAATAAGGTGCTATGTTCAGACTGGAGTACGCGAGTCGGTAGCAATGACATATAAGCTGGAGGAAATCTGGAAGGAGAATGCTGACGCCGATGCCAGCACATTGTCTGACGTGGGACAACTGAACGACTACACGTTGTATCGATATGTCGGCACACGCGACGGTGTCTACAGGGTTTACCCAGCCGTACGCGTTCCACTTTCCTTTGATCCTACCAGTCAGCCACAGTCAGTTTTATTTGTGTTTTAAAATTTTATTAATCTATTTCATATGAAGGGCTTACATGACAACGATATAATGGCATCAAAAATATGCGTGGTGCACGGACTAAATGGCCAAAGCAGGGTCATGCCACTTACACGTAGCGAATGGAGTAAAACGCAAAACAACGACAAACAGTGACAAATATCACAAGCCTTATTATTTCTAACGTCATGCAAAGCTAGCGCATTAAGATTAACATGTTTTTTGAATTGTCGATATTGTAAAAAGTATTATAGTATATTATTATAAGTGTTATTATAACATTATACAAATTTTATATTATTATATATTATTGCAGTATTATTTAAATGTTAATATAAATGACATTTTGATTATAAATATAATAAATGACATAAGCTTTTTTGCAAAATGGTGACACAATTTACTACATAGGAATGCCTAGATTTTTTCGTCGAGTGTTTGAGTATTCGTAAAATTATTAGAATCGTCAAAGACAAATTCAAGTTAGTCTAAAAAACTCAGTTAGCGATTTTAGGTATGTTTTGATCAGCCATGGTGTTTTATTTTTTTTGCAAATGTGATTGTGTTTAATTTCAAATATTTTACAGGTACAGAAAAGCGGAAGTTCAAGAAGGGCGTATAACTTTGTACACCAAAACTGACGCTAATGGCTATGTTACGACGTCTTTTACGAAGGCTTTCACTGATCCGATTTTGACTTCACCGTAATTATATTCTGTTGTGCATTTCATATATACGGCAGTTCAGAGATAACAGCTAGTTTGAAGCATATGGTTTACTTTGTATTTTAAATATGTAAATTATTTTTTCTTTTGCTTACTTGTTTTTACACAACAATTCACAACGTAGCCCGTCAACGTCAATGTTAACCAGGCTTGCCGTGGATATGAAATTTCTCATCCATATCCATATTTATATCCAGAGATTTTCCGTGGATATCCATGGATATATCTATATCCACAAACGCCTATCCGCGTAGGCCTACATGTAGCCGCCATTTTGGCAAAATACAACAGTGCAAAAGCGTCTATTTTCTGCCCTTCCCTCTTCCAAAAAAATAACATGATACAGACATATTTTTCTCGAAGTTGTTGAAAAATTAATAAAAGTAAAAATAAACACACATTTGCATTGAAATACGATCTTAGTAAAGTATGTCTCAACTTTTGTGAATATCTACATAGTTTTATTGAAGCTGTTTTTATCCGTCTTTCTGTTGTCTCTCTGTCCGTAACGCGTGTTCTGTGGCTAAACGGTACGTCGTAAAAAGTCAGCGACGGTGCAGTTGGATAGGGTGATGGCAAATTCCTTTAGGCTGTCAAAAGTAATTATGTCTATATCTGCAGCGGTTTGGCCGCAATTTTGAATGCAATTTTGCTTGCAGCCGTCACCGCATCGTCTTTTAGTATTTATTCTAGAATTTGATATCCGTAGCAGCGTCACTATAGCGTGTGTGAAACTGCAGTCACTCTGGAAAAATGCTTTCTTTTCGCTACCCGAAGCCGGACGGTGGCCTTGGGTTATGGGCGGTACGCTCGGCGCACCCCAGCAACAGCTAAAATTTTTGTTTTTTTAAACGCAGGTTACATTTATGTACGCGTACAGGGGCAGGGTGAAGTGGATGCTTTAAAAGACCATTGGTTTGCTCTTCCTACTATCATTAAATAAGCTAGTAAGCAAATAAGTTGGTAATTTTGTAACCATTAATTTGATAAAAAATACAAATAAACTCACAAATGGATAGACCTTCTGTTGCCCAACCAACAGCGTTAAAGAAAAAGAAAAAATTTATTTGTCTCAAACACAGATACAATTGATAATGTAACCAAAAAGTCCCAATAACATAATGCAACAGCTGTTGATTACTGAGTCAGGTTGCCAGAAAACCATACTGGTCAACTCTGCTGGCCACCTTAACACATACAATTTCTGTTTTAATACTCTAAACTAAACCTACTGAACATAAAAAAACTATTAAACTACTAAATACATTCTATCAAACCCCATCACACGAACACAAATATAAGCTACACAATCTAACTCAGAATACCCAAAATATATAAAAAAAGCAAACACACAAAAATGCTAACCTAAAATCAAACAAAAAACATCAAAACACGATATGATATGACTGAACAAGAAAAATTCATGTGCTGTGATTTTATATAGATCAAATAGTAGGGTGAAAAAATGGTAAGTAGGCTGCAAGATTAGTGTTCATTGTAAGTAAACAGCTTTTTAAAAGTGATTTATTGTATCTCCCGGATTCATCAAGTTTCAACTTAATTTTTTCAGGTAAATTATTATAATATTTAGCTGCTCTATATTTTAAACTGCTGAGCCAGATAAAGCACCGCAGATTAAGATACGCTGCTGCTATGGTGCTAATAAATTAATTTTGGCCAACTAAATAATGACTTGCTGATGTTAGTGACTATTCATTTGACTGGGTAGCATAAATAAACGAGAAAATGAAGAGTAGGAACAACAGACAGGGATATTTTGTAAAGAAACAAAGCTTGGATGTCTACAGGATGGCTTAAGTCTGATATCCACACATGGATATATCCATGGATGTATCCATGGATATCCATATGCACTGCAAGCCTGGTGTCAACATTGAATTTATATAGCGGAATATCATGAAGCATCTCTATTGTGCTGAATACACTAATATCTAACGAACAGGACAGTTTTTAAGCCGCGCCTAAAGCTACAGTACTGCTGCAGAGCGATGGATCATGGAGATTGTCCCGTAATGAGTTCCAAGCCATCGGACCCCCAACAGCGAAGGCCCGACGGCCGAACGTGCTTCGTCGAAACCGTGGAACAGTAACGAAGTGTCGACTGGCAGATCTCAGATGCTGTCGACTGGCAACATCGGAAACTGGGATGCAGTGGTTGACCAGGTACTTTGGCGCTTTATTTTGGAAGCACCGGTTAACTGTCACAGCTAACTTGTACTGCACTCGCTCAGGAACATTGAGCCAGTGCAGTTCGTCAAGCAGTAGACGGGATAGACCTTGATTGAACTTGTGTGTGCCAGAGACTAGATGAGCTGCAGCATTCAGCACACGTTGAAGTATGTCGGTTATGTACTAAAGTGATCCGGAAAGCACGGTGTTGCAGTAAATAATCCACACGCGACAAGATGAAGGCATGGACGAGCGTCTTCAGGCAGTCGATGGCCAAGGATTGTCGAACTTTACGGAGCTGGCGGAGCGAATTAAAACACTTCGCCGTAATACTTGAGACGTGTTTGTCGAGACTCAAATCTGACGAGAACGTGACGCCAAGGACTCAAACGTGGTCAACCGTGGTACAAAAACACGCCACATACTACAATTTTGCTAATAACTACCGATAACAACGTTGATCGGTATAAATTCTTGGTGATTACGCGAATAATTGCACCTATGATGCGTATTTGTTATTTAATGTTAGCGAAGCTGGCGTGGTGTTGGGTGTCATTGGAGCAGACGTGGTGTTTGCCGCTTTATACAGCTATCTACGCAGCAACTTCGACCCTTGCACATCAACCTCAAACCAGTACGGCATACAAGAGATTTACTACAGACATTTAGTATAATAATATATGTAAAAAAAACTTTCCAATTTACAACTGTGTGTAAGGACGATGTGATAATAATTATCAGTCCTCTAAAACAGCAAAAATCATTTGGGTAACCTTAGGTGGAACTATGCATATAGCGTCCTTACAAGCTGACTTTAGTTAATAATCACTAACATAGTCTAAAGCCTTCTTCATTTGATGTTATTTGTCGTATTAAGCCTACTTGCCCACTGTTTACTGATTAGCATAGCAGCCGAAAATGTCTTTGTTATGATGTATCAAATGTTGAAGTACCAAAAAGTGTAGTACATGTAAATTTCGAACAGGAAGGGTGAATATTTCACCTACATGTATATGGGAAGCAAAAACCCCTGGGCGGATTGAGCCCAATTTTTTTGGTAGGCGTTCACGACGTAATCAGGCCATTCAAATTTGGTGACGATCGGTTTAGGCGTTTTTGGTTGGCTGAGGGTCAAAGTTTGCCTTTTCCCATAGACTTTTTTTCCCGTAGATTCCTTACAACACTCACACTACCGTGTGAGGTGTGATTGGTAATACGTCGTATACTCTAGCCGGTCTTAGCAAACTACTTATGCTCTATAGACCAGATTATTATATACACTGGTGCTTACATTAAGTGGTGGAATAAACGAATACCGATGAAGTTTATAAAGCTGACTATGGTAACATTTATGAATAATAAACCTTTATTATTTGTTATCAAAAAGAGTACGTCGAAGAAAATTGGAAAAAAATGCATACAAATAAATACTTAGAATACTGTCTATAGTACCGGTACTTAGTAGGCCTATACGCATTCGTGTAGTCTACATTATTTTTTTTGTAAATTTTAAAGTTGAGTTTAAATGAACAGAAACAGATATTCAGTTATTTATAGGGGTCAAGATTATTAAAATACTAAAAATAGTGATAATCGTCATTCGTCATCTACGGCTTTCCGCAAGTGGCTTCTAGTAGGTAATTTCAGAAATGGTACGTCAAGTCTAGTTGATTGTCAGCAGTTGTTTAATTTGCGAAACGTTTTAATCGTTGAATATTGTCAAGTTATGTCTGCATGCAGAACGTTTATACCCACGGTCTAAGTTTAGAGTGTTGGTGATTTTCAGATGCTTTGCCATTGATCGAAGCGGCTTCGTGGTCATTCATAAGGACTTTCTGAACAATCCGCCGAATTCTCCGGTTCACATTACGACCAAAGAACCGCAGATCGCTGCCGACATGGTCCATATGGATAGTCCTATCATGAAAAACGACTCGTGCGTAAGCTACGCAGATATCACAAACCAGTTCTTCTGGGAGGTATGGGCATCTGCAACTTATAAATATCGACGAGTTGATGAGCCTATGAAAACACGCCTGCTGGCACACAATGTTCTTGTAGCTAGCATATTGTAACTTAAATACTAAAATTAAAAATACAAATTGTCGGATACTTGTTGACTGTCTGTCAGTGATTCTCAAAACTGCATGAACTTTGTTTAATTGAACGGAAAAAAGTTCTAAGCGAAATCTACAGGCATGTTTTTTATATGTATGCCTATCGAATTATCGAATTTACGTCCATTACCAGTACCTAATGCGTTTAACTTAGTTTTATATAAACATAGCGCTGCTCTTAAGTTAATAAACAGTTACAGCATTAAACAGAAATTTACATCGTCAAATTCAGCAAACGAATGTTTGGTGGATGCATTTTATTTGTCCGCCCGGAAGCGATAGCTGTCGAAGTGGACTTATGTTTTGCTGGCGTTTATTTTTTATATATGTAAAAAACTTACCAGTTTACAACTGTGTGTAAGGACGATGTGATGATATCAGTCCTCTAAAACAGCAAAAATCATTTGGGTACTTTAGATGGGGCTATGCATATGGCGTCCTTACAAGCTGACTTTAGTTGGTAATCACTAACATAGTCTAAGGCCTTCTTCATTTGATGTTACTTGTCGTATTAGGCCTACTTGCCCAATGTTTACTGATTAGCGTAGCAGCCGAAAATGTTTCTGTTAGCCTATGGCTTAGCTAATGGTAGGCCTAACAAGGAAGCGAAAATATGACACTGTGCCGACACAATATTCAGCTAACCGCGCACTCATAGGCCTATGCATACAAACTGTCCAGCTGCACAGCACAATCATAACTCTGACATTAGACACTTTAAAGCAAAAAGATGCTGTAGCAGCTACTGTCCCATGGAAAACATTTACTTCAATCTTGGATTTTTATGCCTCATTGCTTGAGTTATGAACGCGTGTAGAATGCACAGATAGATGGCCCGGCTTAAGTTTTAGCGAATTAGCCACTATAACTTTGAAGCCAAAGGGAGTAGCTTAATGAAACTTTGCCACGTGACGTACTGCTAAGTGGGGCTAATAACGTGTGTACAACTTTTAGAGGGCACCGCCCACTTAAAATTTGGGATAGGGACAAACGTCCAAAATTCGGCGCGATTTAGAGCAACTTTCAACTTTGAGTGCGAATATCTTTGGAACCGATAGAGATATCGACAATCGGTAAACGGCGTTATAAACCATCATCCCGCCGGCGTTGAGCAAAAAATTGGGTAAATTTTGGTCCACTAACGACAACGGTTAGTTGGCTAATGTCCATCTACCCTAAGTCTACACTGCGCGTTCTGCGTATGCTAATGCGTTGGAGTTCGGGCCACGTGACTTTGCTACGAGGGGAATGTGAGCCCCCTAAATTGTCCCCTCAATTGGACTTAGGGCGCCGGGTGGACTCACATTGGACTTTGCCCCAAATTTTTAGTATATCATATTTCATAAATTTTCTTATCTGCGCAGGTAAATGGCGCATCTGCAGATCATAACTTGGCTCTGACGAACGGACACATTTACGCCATCGGCGGATTCGACTTATATGTGATCGTTAAATACCTGCCGGTGTCCAGTACAGCCGACACCTGTTCTTGCCCTCCGGTAGGCTTAATTCGTCAGTCGCCTATTTGCATGCAACTCTTAGCTATTTTACCATTTTCACTCGTACAGCGTACTTTTAAGCAACATACTAGGGCCGTAGATACAGGAAAACACAATTCAGTTGGCCTAACGTTATAAATGTTAGTATGAACAGAATCGCAAACCAGTATCTGATTTGACTTGTCACTTGTTCACATTAGAAATTCTGTCATCACAGTTTTATTTGCGCATACATGGACGACCTTCGTGTTTTAAACAGTTATAGAATACCGGTAGCCTACCTATCGTTTACGGCACTTCGCGAAGTTTGCAAGCTCCAGACGTGTATTTAAGTTTGAAGTTTACGTGTGCTATTTGACGTGACACATCTTTTGTCTGAATATTTAGTCGTTTTGTCTTGATTTTTGAACTTTGACTGTTAAACGTTAAAGGGAGTTTATAGCTATGAAAAACGCATCGCAGATCTGCAGAGGTCACCTGCCATGTGGGATCACACAGTGTTATCTGCCACTCGACACACGTAAACGTGCCCTGGCTTAACTCCGGAAGAGATGGAAGGCTGAGTTAGGTCCAGGTCACACTTAGCCGACTTGAAGCCCGACCTCTCCCGACCTTGACGGTGGGAGGTCAGGAAAGGTCGTTGGCAGGTCTGGCAAGGTCATGAGTGGTCGGTGAACTCGGTCGAGGTGTTCCCGACTGTTTTGAACTGTTCAAAATAGTCGGGAGTGGTCGGGAATAAAATGCGGTCGTGTGGAGGACGTTATGAGGTCGTCAAAGGTCGTTTGGTGGTCGTGCGGTAGTCGTGAACAAGTCGGTGGAAGTCGTGCTTTGTCGGCAAATATTTAGGACGGCCGAGG
>Ga0209367_1008918_pt1 | contig 13680 bp, 9 predicted proteins | sample WorMetLIZISLAND2_FD_187412 | JGI IMG/M metagenome (GOLD analysis project Ga0209367, IMG submission 187412) | Marine gutless worms symbiont microbial communities from Max Planck institute for Marine Microbiology, Germany - Olavius geniculatus... ... | reverse complement strand
GGGTAACACAGCGGTAACATTACGGGTTCCTTACCAAAATTCTTTTATGTGCTCAGATCTGCCGGACACACCGAGTAATGTGTCAGTGTTGGAGGAATCGTCAACATGGGTGCGTCTGTCTGCTGAGCCGCCACGTCAGGACGGAGGGATGCCCATTAGTCATTGGTCTGTCAAGTACGAACTAGCTGACAGCATGCCGCGTGGTCACAGCTCTTCACGACTGTTCACCAACGGTTAGTTCACGCTTACCTGACTGCTGAACGTTCTGGTAGAATTGCTACATTCTCCAGTAGAGCATATCGATATGTTGTTACAGTTTTGTAGTTTTTGTAGTAGTAGCTGAGCTTTTTAATAATTTTGCCCAGGGATTTTTTCCTCAAAATTTAGTGGCGTGAGCACTGTCTGAATATTTTCTTACCCGATAAGAAATATTTTACACCTGAAAGCGCCGATCTTTTGTGTTGCTACGGACGGCAAACGGAAATTCCCTGTTTTTTTGTGTAAGATATAAAGGCATACTAATGGTATGGCCCCTCTAAACCGCTGCTTGCGTGAGAGGCTTCTGGCCACAAGCGCTTTACAGACGTGATGCAAATCGGTGAAACAGGTTGCTCTTTGATAATCGCCTCTGCACCATCACTCTCGGTCTTCGGTCTGACCTTTTTTTTGTTTCAGACTTCATATTTGATAGTCCTGAAGCAGTGTTTCTCTGCGATGGTGGTCGCGGTAAGGGTATCGTGAAAATATGCGGAGAAGCAAAAAATTTGTAAAAAAAAGTATAATTGATGTTGTTTTAATACAGGTAAGAACATGACGGTGAACGGGCTGAGTCCAGGTAAGTCGTACACGTTTTACCTGGCCGCAGGTAATGCAGTGGGGATCGGAGCAGCGGTCAAGTTCCGTGTCCGAACACCTCGTCGCGTCTCACAGAACCAGCAGTCCGGTAATCATAATCACATTAGGCCCGATGACTTCGTTGTGCTACAACTCGATCTTGATCAACGAAACATTAACCCTTTAATTTTGTTCATCCCGACTAAGCAGTGCATTCGATTTTTAGTCAGTATTAGTCACTCGAGATTTTGCTTTCAACTTCTGCTTTCAACCTCCGGGATGTTTATAACTTACTGACTGTATTAAAAATATTGATAACGATAGTAAGTTATTTTAGTGGATTAATGCTGGTTTGTTGCTTTGCAGCTTGTAAATAAAGGAAAATATCATGATGCAATGTCTGGAATTAGCTAAGACGTCGCAATTTGCTGTAGACTTCGGTTTTTGCTTTCGTTTGGGTATGAGTAAGCTGGTTGCCGTAGTGTGGCAGGTGATGCTCCGCACATCTGAGATGCATTCTGATGAAAAGAGCTGCTATACACATCTTTTAATCTTGTTTAACTTTTTACGGTAATACAAAAGTATTTTTGATGGTTTGATTGCAATGCGCCGTCTGTAATGTTCCGCGGCTACAGCAGTTTCGTCAAAGTAAAACTTTGAAAGCAAACAAAAATGTTACTGGTATTTTTGAAAGTACGATAAAAATGTTTTGGGGGACGGACAACATCCGGAAGCACGGGAATTTGTCTGTGTACGTTTAACCTCTCACGGTGTTTGCAATGTCAGACGTGCCACGGCGTGATCTGGTCGTGCCCGGCGACAGCAGCAAGAACTCAAGCGGCGTCTACGCCAGCAACGGCGACTCTAACAAGAACCCGTCGGACCTTCACCCTGGCGACTCCGTCAGAGGTCTCGTCGAACACACGGATGCTACAGGTCAGCGGCAGTGATGGGCAAATAACTGAAAATATTAATCAAACTACTAGTTTGTACTTGTACTAGTTGGTGGCATAGCATAGTGGTTAGAACGTCGGTCCTGGCCGGCGGACTTTCCTTATCCTGCGTTAGACTGATGGATGGCTGCTTGACCACTTTGTGGGTACGGCGTCCGCTATCAATCAACCAACAAGGCCAACTCAGCCTGCCATCCCTCCAAACACCAGGGTCTTTATCTTTCTGCTGTCGTTCATTCTGCAGATATGGCCGAAGAGGTGCAACTTTCTCTGTATCACTTTCTGCAGTAGGGTTTCTGCCAATTGAATCTTTTTGTACAATTCTTCATTAGTGACCTTTTGTGTCCATCCTATCCTCAGAATCTTCCGGTAGCATTTTCTCTCAAAGGACAGGATTCGGCTTTCGCAGCGTTTTGTAACTGTCCATGTTTCACAACCGTACAGCATTGTACTGAACACACATGTCTTCAGGATGCTGAGCTTTGTTTCCAGAGTGATCGCCTTACTTTTCCAAATTTTGTCCAAGGCCTTCAGGTTTGCCATTGCCTTTGCAATTCTGACTGCTATTTAGATAATAAAAGTATGTCTCTGGGTGAAATTATAGTACGACTAAGGTTAAATTACGACGCCATTAACTCACCCTCCTTTGTAATCTTTCTTTCCAGTCATGCAGCGTGGTGAATAATTCCTAGAAAATATCCTGATATTATCACAAATATCGCAATATATCGCAATATTCTGGGACGTAAACAAGCACACCGCGCGATGCACTAGCCCCGTATCTGTAAACCGCAGTGTAAACCGGTGTCTGGCTGAGGGCTAAGGAAACGGACATCAACGCCGCCTCATTGTGTGACCGTTCGGCTCGGGAAAGACTTTTTTCTTTACTTCAACAACTATTTTGGCAATTTAGTTATACGTTAACTAAACTAATACAATGTAACTAAATATGTTTTCCTGAATAATTTGCGACTATTTTGGCATAAATTAGTGCTGCAACATTGTCGACAAATAACGCTGTTGCTATTGGCTACAAGTGAAGTGCCAGTTTAAAAAGAATCTAGACATATGAATCACTTGAAAAGTAAACTAAGGGCTACGAAAACGGAGATCAGCGCCGTTTTATTGTGGGACGTTTTGGTATAAAAGGGACTTTTTTTCTTCACCTTAGCAACTACTTTGGCAATATTGTTATAAGTAAACCAAACTACTAAATTTCAAATTTTAATTAAACTGTTTTTTGCAATTAATTTGCAACTATTTTTAAGTAAATTGGTGCAACGTTGTGAACAAATACAAGCAAACTGTCGATTCAAAAAGAATCGAAACATTTTAAACACTTGTAAAGTAAAATACATGAATACAGAAGTCACCGTCCGAACTTATCTTTAAAATCAGTCAAATATTTTTTGTAGAAGTGATCTAACATCTTAAAAAACTTACAGTATTTAGTTGCTAATTTGAAAATTAATTATGAAACTAGTGTCTAAACAATTTTATTCTTGATTAAACTACGGATCTAACTGAAATAAATATTACTGATTGAACTATTAGCTAACAACTTTCTACTTAAGCTTTGCCAGCCATAGAAGTTGCATCCTCGACATCGATTACGTTCGGCCAACCGACATCGGCTCATCGTACCACGCTGTCGGCTCAACAGGTACGGCCGTCGGGCTTTTCCAGTTGCTAGTTCGACGGTCTGGAACTCACTGCCAGATGAACTCAGATATCACCGGCGTCTGATGTTGACAGCTTCAAACAGTTCTTTAGAACAATCTTGTTCAGTTTCTACTAAAGCGACCAGAACTTAATTTAACAGTATGCGCTATAAAGTTGACGTTTTACTCACTCAACTAAAACTGATTGTACTACAACTTTCTAGTTAACATTTGTGCATGGCTGCAGGTCAGCAACAGAGCCTGGGCGTGGTGTTCCTCGGTGCTACGGTAGGTGTCGCCACGGTGCTGGCAGCACTACTCGTCGCAGTCGTAGCGTGCTTCGTCACCGCCAGTCGTCGTCGACGTCGCACCAGCAAGCGCGGGGGCTCCTCCAAACGTGGGGAAGACCCCGGAACAGACCCCACTGGGTCTACCACGGGGGCGGGACGACCGCTGCCCCTACTGCCGACACCCGTCAACGGCCACATCGAGACGTTCGAGCGCCGTGCTGCCAATAACCACTACGTGTCGACGTCAAGTCTTCAGCACGTGCGCCCGGCAACCACGCCACAGCAGACTGGCCCTGTGCCGCCGGTCAGGAAAGACAGTCGAGCTAGCAATGTCCAGGTTTGACGCATTGGTGTATTGGTAATTTTTTGTGTGGGGTAACGCCTCCATCAAGTCCCTTTCCGTCCCCTCGCTTTAAAAGTGGGCCCCCCTCTCAGCCATAACGGTTTGCTCACTGCCACTGGCCATTGTGCAGTCGCACTCGTGTTTTGCTTTTGATGTCCCGTCATGGCCCCGTTATGTCTCATCGTGTTTTAGTTACAACGCTAGTAAGATGCGGGGAAATTTGCTTTCGACTCGAACTGTTCGGTTTGGTTCAGCAGCAGTGTTCGTATTATACACAGTCCGGTGTAATAAGTCTTGGTTAAATTACTACTTGTAATGTGTAATTTTACTTGTCCAATTCGTGACCGCGGTTTAAAGTACACTTATTCAGGCCTTCGTAAACCACTGTTATGATGATGATGATGATCGACTGATCGGCCGTCGACGGCAGTGGTCAAAGTAAGATTGAAAAGGTGGGTAAACTTTACAGAATGTTTTCCTTTGTTATCCTCTTTCATTCCCTTCGCTCGCTTTTTTCGTCTCATTTCCCATCTTTTCAGATCTTTTCTTTCCTTCAGTCTTCTAAGAAGTAGGTTCCCCTAAATATACAGACAGCTAAGTGGTCTGGGGAACGCTGTAAGCTTCCCAGCGCGTCTGAAGTTTAGCCCTAGCGGAAATTAAATTCGGTGCATTCTACTCATAAAATCTGGCATCTGGTGACACAATTTTCCTGCTAGAGAGTTGTTTGACCATAAATGGAGGAACCATACGGTCTGTAAATAGGAAGCGAGGAACGCACTGGCCCCGCATTACCCCCTTACTTTTAGCGCATTAGAGACTAATTTTGACGTTATGTCTACATAAATTTACGTTTCACATACTTACTTACCTACTTTGACAACTGATCGACGGATGGATTGTTTGGTAGGTGAGTGCGACGGCGTCGCCCAAGCCGTACCGGCCTCCGGGCGCTAGTACTTCTGAGTGTTCATGTGCTACTCTGCCTCCAACGCGCACCTGTTCACCAGCCGCTGGACCCGCCGGTCCCTCCACGTTCCACCATCACACCGCTATGATGACGCCGCCAGCGTCTAACGCCGCGGCGCCAGCGCCAGGCGTAGACGACGCGCGCTACCTGGCGCAGCGGCGCGCCGCCTGGGACGCCATACTTCAGCGGCACGGCTCGAGCGACACCGGCACCGCCTCCGAGCCCATGGGCGTGCTCCCAGCTTCCCTACTCCACCACCAGATGGCGGACTCCGCCGGGGACAGACCCATCTCCATGTCGGAGCTGCCGCCACCTCCGGACTTTCTGCTCGACAGCGCCGGGCCGCCGGAGGTGCAACTGATGAAGACCGGTCCCCCAGGCGTTGCCGGCAAAGTGTTCGATGGTAGAACAGTGCCAGCGGCAGCAGCGGCCGCTCCTCTGTTGTTCGAGGTCTCTGACGGTTACCGCAGCGCCGACAGCGTTGACGACGACATCGACGACGTCGACTACACCATCAGACAACCTTCAGTTCATGGCCACCTGCAGTACGTCTGATCCGTGACGTCATCGCTTGTGACGTCATCATCCGTTACATCGTGTGGCATTCCGTTTTACTATGGCGTGACTATCAGTATCGGCTAATTCTGTGACCGTTGCATAGCAAATTTTTGCCCTTGCTATGAAAATGCAGTAATTACTAATGGGTGGGTAAGACCGTGGTTACATGCGATTGTAAAACTGAACATTATTGCAAATGATTTGTTTCACGTGCGTAGCCAAAGCCTTACTTATTGCAATTGATTTGTTACAGTACAGCAAAAGGGGTTTAGTAAATTGGGGGTGGGTAGCCTATGGTCACTCTTATGGTTTAGTAGTTTGCGTTTTCTGAAAGGTTATCTCTGAGATGCAGACAAAATTCTAGACTAATTGAGGTTAATAATTAACTTCACACTTGCTGATAGTTTAGCATCATCTCCATTGTTCTGATGTACATAATGTTGTGTGCTCTGTGGGTCACATAGGCCTATAGACAAACTTGTAAAGACGTTCGTACATGTGACGTTTCGCTGCCGTCAAGAAGGGTGAATTTTGTGCAGCTGTTCGCGCGTCTACAGACAGTTGCTATTGTTTATTGAAATAATTCTGCTTTTGTTTGCGAGTTTGTTACAGACTTCTTGTTATCGCGAGGCTCCAACTTTTAAACATTTCAATAAAACTTTTGGTATAGGCTATACACGCGAAGTGTTGTTTGTTTTATGCTGTGAATAATGTGGTAGTCAGACAGTCAGTCTTTGAGGCTGATTTCGTAATGGTACTGTGTTTAAATAGTATTCGAGGATACGCGTAGGCCTACGCTGAAATGGAATACTTTTAAATATGCGTACGTGTTTATTTGTTGGTGGCGTAGCGTAGGGGCCTAGTGGTTAGAACGTCTGTCCTGGCCGGCGAACTTTCCCTATCCTGCGTTAGACTGATGGATGGCTGTTTGACCACTTTGTGGGTAAAGCGTCCGTTATCAGTCAACCAACAAGGCCAACTCAGCCTGCCATCCCTCCGGGGTCGGCTAAATGAGTAGTAACCCATTTATATGGGTTACGGAAGGTAACCACGGGCCCGGTGGAAAGTAATGGCAGCCTTCCACCGGGTTTATGACTATGTCACCTGCGGGCTGACTGCCTAGACAACGGGATCAGTTCCGGCCCCTACGCTCGTTAGAGTATGGGTACGTTTACCTTACCTCGTACGTGTTTATTTCCAGAAATAAAATACGTGTGATACGTATCTTTGAACGTTTTAATTGTTTCTAGTTTTGACTTCGCATGTCAAACTAAAAATGTTTTTAATAAAATTGCATTTACACTCAATGAATGCAAGTGCGATAACAAACGGTCTCGTACCTGATTATAATTACCCTGGAGGCGATAGAATTTGGACTAATGGTGGGTTAACAAGACAAACGCAAAATGAATATTTATTCCATGGAATATTGTAGAATGCGATCTGTGAAGCATTTGACGCAGAAACCCCAACATTTGCCGAGTACAAAACTGTTACGTTTATTCTGTTATTTCGATTGCATGATTTAGAATCATTCTGAGATGAAGTACATTGTACATAGCTTGTTGTACTTATCGTATGATTACTCGGCGTGTTTATAGCGTATTTAACATTACCGTTCTACTCGCTTGACGAAGCGTAGTTTTGTGCGGCGTGAGCTTATATAAAGTGAACGTAGTTCATTACGTTTGTCATTTAAGGGGTTGACTCACGTGCAATAAAACTACAACAAAACTGCAACAAAAAATTATTTTCTTTTACTGGTATCTTGTAAAACCATACAATACAATGCAAGTTTTCTGCCAATTTTTACAACAAAATAGGGCCTAACATAGCTGGAGACGGTCGCCGTCGACTCTATTTTACCAAAGGGTTTATCACAGAGCAGAACGTGGTGCTATACAAACTTGCTGAGAAGTGCATTATATTACAGGGATTAACGTTATTGCAATGCTAAAAGCGAATGGTTTCAGTGCATTTTTGTCACCTCTGGCTAGGAAATTATGTGATACTTTACGTTTGACCCAACCTAGAGGTGATAAGATTTAGGTGGTGATCTGGATTCGGGATTAGGATTAAAAGATTCCTTATGGTTGCCAAATAGGGCAAGCCTCCGCCGATAGGGTGGCGCCGCCTGGCGAACAGAACCAAAAAAATTGAAATAGAGTTAACGTAGGTTTGCTCTTCTCTAGTGTTGTTCTATAGTTGTAGTTTTGTTGCCTGTATGGGAAGCCCATTACGGCACGCTTTTGTTGTGGTCCAAGGCTCGTAGCTTCGCGCCGAAAACTTCTCCGTAATTCCGTGCTCATCTGTTTTTCTTTCATAAAATATTTTACGTAAAGGTAGCCTATACTATTTTCAATATTTTTGTATTGTTTGCCCGCCGCTGCCTAATTTTTCCAGCAGCGTTTAATTGTGACCCGATCAATGTTGTATGGTGTCCGTGGCTCGTTGGATGTCTTTGTTTTTCATGCAGTTTATTGCTGTGCAGTGCAAACAGTTAGGGCGCATACACAGCGACGTAACTGAACTGAACTGAACTGATATATATGGTTTAATGTTTGTCGACCTGGCCAATGGGAAAGCAGTAATGCATTACAGTAGGCACTGTTTAACGTCGCTGGCGGCTTACGTGACTAATGCCTATAGTCACATCGCGTCAGCCAATGACCAGTGAGCTTGCCCACTGGCCAGTTCGTCAAAAATTAAACCATGTCAGTTCAGTTCAGTTCAGTTACGTCGCTCTGTATGCGCCTTTAGGTACGCCCACACACAGAGTCGTCCAATCCATCTCCATCAGGTCAGGAAGCAACCTTCGTCCATCAACTCGCACCAATTCCTTTCATTTTCCTATCTTTCCTTTCTCTTTTCTATTCTTATGTTTGTATGCACTTTTTCTCCCCAAATCCAGCGCAAGAGTCTGGGTAGCGCTGTAAACTCCCCCTTGCAGCCACAAACACATTTTACCGGGCCCGTCGAGAGCACAGCGGGGTCTGGGGAAACATTCTCGCGAGGCCCCCAAACATTTTCACGGGGCTGCTCTGGGGAGAAAATTTTTGATTTTTTTTTTAAATGGCACACTCTGGTGTATTTTATATTTCTGAGCGACGGCGGAGCCCCCAAACGTGGCGGGGCCCGGAGTAGCTTACCCCCTTACCCCACCCTCTCGACGGGCTTGTTTTTACGCATTGTGGGCTCTCGAAATGCAATTTTTTTATCAGGAACTTGATATCCAGTACACGGCAAGTAGGCCTAAGTAAAAACTGCCAGCTACTATTTTCATTACCACAGTTAGATTTTTTCTTGAAATTTCCCGTTCGAAAAATCTACATTAAAAATGGAATAAGTTCAGTAACCATGTTAATGTCATTGTTAGTCCATATACGCGTAAAATTTACTTGGCCTGATTTCTGGATTGGTATATCAGGATATACCCGCGTCTCTCTACGCCCGTGTAAACGACGCAACGGCCAAAACGCAATGATAGCATCAATATCTGTTCTATTGCGTTGCATCCGTTGCATTAAAAACCAAGCCTACGCAGTACACAACAAACAAGGCCTATCCTAAATATTACGTTAATTTGCATGGGCGTCAATGTGTTCTTTGCAGTTCGCTGTGCTGTGTTTGCATTCAGTATCATCGTGTCTGCATATAAATTGACTGACGCTGTGTGTCGTTTTGATCATTCTCATGACTGCATCTGCGTCTAAATTACAATCAATCGATTAGTTATGTTTACTGAATCGGATATGCACATAGACGTTAAACAGTTCAAAACTGCGGGCCAGTTCGAGACTCGAGTGTACACGGCGCCAAGTCTTTCACGTGTGCCACAAAATACAGCAATTATAAAAACAAGAAATGTTAACTTAGGTAATCTAAACTAAGTAGGCTACGGTAGTCTAGGAAAAGCTCGTGAATAAGCCTCTATACGTAAATTGATGCACAGATCGACCGCAAAGCAAAATCTGCCCATAACAGAAGACGTCAAACTCGTTGTCAACTTCTGCGTATGCTGCCACTGTTCCGGGTCCGAGCATTCATCGTCTGTTGGGCGATGGCTGAGACGCAGTGTTGCCATATCTAATGCCACGTTCGATGCCAGACGTACGGTCTCTTTAAACGTTGTCTGAACCAGGCTGTATATAGCACACACGCACTTTATCAACTTAGCTGTCAGGTAAATCGCTACATGACCATCTAGCCTACATGGCTTAAGAAGTTAAGACGTTATCTATGCATTGCCACGGGGCAACAGTGTCACTTACAATCCTACAATCGTTAACGCATGCACGAACACGCTCAGTTAATAAAACGAAATTAGATGCCAATACCAATGTTCTATAATATCAGATGAATGGAAAGAATTATCGACTGATATTTGGATTACAGAAGCTCTCGCATAACAAAATCTTCAGTAGGCCTAATTCTGCGGCAAGCTGTGCAATTAAGTCAAGTCACACTCATAGCTATCTGTTAAAACTTATACCAAAAGCTTTATTTCGTAGTTTCTATAGTTTTAGTTAAAGAATGAATTTAAAGTTGTTATGGATGTGATTACTCTGAGTACATGCGGGATGACTCCCGATATAGAAGAAAGAATTAAGGCTCGAACTTTTAGCCGAAACATGCAGTTGAAATTGCTGCTGTTAACCTGGCAAATGCAAAAGAAGACCTGGGTGGACTTGCTGAAGCGATTTCGCCTTTTGCCAAATAACTTGAGTTTTTTTGTCTTCCTGCAAAATGTATACGGTTGTAATGCTAACAGCATCATGCTACATACGGCAGTGCAAGCGTATACAATATGGTACGGCTGCTCTGCATGAATTATACCGTGTGCAGCCTGCAGCAAGGAGGCAGCAGTGGGCCTACCAGGAAGCACTGCGTGGCAGACAGGTGTGGTGAAAAAGTTACGGCACTGAATGAGTGAATGCATGACTAGTACATATAGTCTGTGCGTGGCCTGGTATTCGCCAGCAACAGCTGCCGAATCAGCTGATCACGTAACACACACGTAATTGAGCAAAGCTCACGTGACGCGCGATCAGTTAGAAAAGAATCTAATTGTCCCACAGACATCGGCATCATGCGTTAAGAAAGTAGGGAGAGGCAGGAAGTGGCACTTTTCCGTCAAACAGCTGCAGATTTTCGACACAGAAGATATTCAGATGAATGCTCAGAATTTAATGTTGCCTCTAGACATTTTAGAATGTGGATTTTTATCTTGTATTTTTGTACTTTTGGGAAAAAAAATTTCGACAAAAAGAACCCTTTAAAATATAAAGAGGATGGCAATTTTCTCCCCCCTGCGCTTTCCTGCCACAACGATACTGCCCACAGGCGTCGAGTTATAGACATTACTAGCTGAGGGCCGATCTCATTTTCTATTCACTTTGCCTATCATTGTCGTGCTTTTTTCTCACATTTCTCTCGGATCTCTTTGTTTCGTTTTTACCACTTTTTTTTACTTAATTCTGTATTTCCTTTTCAAGTTCTCATGTCCGCCTGAATCTAGCCATGAATATAGAGAACGCAGCAAGCTCAGGCTACTTTCGTTAAGGTTTAACCAGATCGTGCGATGCAAGAATATTGGCTAGTTGTAGGCCTATACAATTGCAACAAGAAATTTGAGCTAATGCTCACGAGACGCGCGAAAGCCTATAGCAGTTCCGGTTAAGTAGTTTAGCTGAAAATCCGGGTGTTCACGCTAAGTTAATATACAAATACCATTTTCTCTATCTGGATCGCATAACGACAGTTCTGTGGCGCCACCTTGTGAATGATATAGACTTGTGTCGCAGCCCGAAATGGCCAAAAAATCCATAAAACCCCCTATTTTAGCGTTCAAGATCATTCAAGGTCATTGAATTCGGCGCCAATCAATTGAGAGCCAGTGTACGACTTTCCATTAGTGATTAGTAGTAACCTAGGCCCTATCTCGCACCGTTACTGAGATACAGCGACTTATTGGCTAAAAATCGCAAATTTTGTCCACTCCCCCTGTCATTTAGCGCCCTCGTTTGGGGTGACCCCCTTCGAATTTATGGAAAAGCTTTACGGTTTCTGAAACCGGAGTCTTCCAGACAGCCGACCGTAAAGATTTGGTGATCCTATCTTGCACCGTTTGTGACTGATCTACCCGTGTGACAGAAGGACGGACGGACAGAATTGCGATGGCTAAGACTCGCGCGTAAAATCTTCATCAAAAATCATAATTCCGTAAACGTTTGACCGTGAGTACTTTTGCCTCAATGTCAGCGCAGTGGTTAGGCTACTGCTATTACTACTACTGCTGTAGGCCTAGGCCTATGCTGTAGTTGCTGCTGTAGTGATTACAGCTGCCAGCGCCATTCATCAGTGAGATCAGACCACATGCGTGATCATGCCGCATCCAGTGGGAATAATACTAGTCTAATCGTCATCGGCTAACTGAACCTCGTATTTTGCCGCCCACTTGTAATTATCCCACGGTGCTCGGCAGCGTTGCCGCCATATCGACCAGACCACGGACGCAGTCCGCCACCAGAACCGTCGATGCATCAAGAGGCACAGCCAGGAGTTTATTTGTGGAGGCCCCCTTTTCCTCTTCTTTCCTTTCTCATTTCCTTTCTACCTTTTTTCCCGAGAATCCTGCTAGAGGGTCTGGGAAGCTCTGTAAGCTCACTTAGCAAGCTCCAAAGCGGAGTTCGCGGCCCGAACACGCATTTTTCACGCATTTTGAGCTCTCAAAACACATCCCATGGCTACATTTTAATCGTTTAGGCCCTACGCGCGCTTCAGAGGTGGGCGATACGGCTAAAGACAAATTCGATTCGATTCTGTTTTGGTGCTCTGCCAATCTTTGATTCCTGTGAGGACTATTGCCCAGTGTCCCAGCCCCGGCTACACCTAAACGTGCGTGCGATATACTGGCAGCTATTAGTGCTAGCGACTCACATCGCATGCTGGCTGCGGTCCGTCTCCGTCTGCTGGTAGTTAAACTTGCAGTTGATCGGTGATCGTAGGTCGTATCGGCGATTCCATTCGCTGAACAGCCGGCGGCAGATTTGCTGCCAGTCGCCGGTTTCGCGGAAGGTTGAGAACCGTCAACAGCGAGACCGGGTACCATCTGCGAATGATGACGTCATTTCCGCCGTCGACCGTACGAGGTACGCGTCGCTCCGAGTAGCTGTTTGTATCCGGCTCGTATTCCACTTTGTTTGATTTGTCGTTGATTCGCGCAATACGATCGACGAATCCAACACGACATATTGACATTCCGCGTCCTAGTCTACAGCTCGTTCTGCGCCTTGTTGGACTTGTGCGACTTGTCGGCAACTAATCCGCTCCTAGTATAGTGGAGTTTAGTACCTACTGCTAGAGTGGATAATCGAGTACGCAGTACGAGCTTATACCACTCCAGACAGTGCGATATCGTACTTAAACCACGCTCGGGTTGGTTCATGACACGTGACTGCAGCTCAGAATTGAGAAAAAATGCCAGTGCAAGCTAAGTGCGGTTTAATCAGTAAGAGGACGTGGACCTTCGTGTTGCGTGTGTCGAGTGCATGATGGGAACGGTTGAGATGTGGTCGATCTTACGATCTGTCGTCATCATCGTCGTCTTAATGCTGCTCTGCGATCTGCAACACTATACAGCTGCTGTTTACTTCACGCTGTCAACGTTCGCAGGTCGGCAGTTAACCATACAGTATTAACGTCTTATTTGTAGTCCGGATTTAAACAAGCAATTTTAGGCCCTGCTTGTTAAAAATGTGCAGGCCCTCACATACATTTTCCCTATACAACACTGATGTACAGAAACTTGATTGTACAGGGTGCGGCAGAAAAAAGTGGACCCCTAAATTTTTTCTCCGTTTTCTCAGCAACCGTTTGATATTTTAATACGAAATTTTACAGCTTTATTTACTGAAACCTTCTACATCTAACAACCAAATAAAATATGATCCTGTTGAAAAACGACGAAGTTATAGATTTTTTAACATGACCGCCTACCGATTTTTCGGCATTCAAAAATGATCATGCTACAACACCAATTTCATAACATCGTTGAAACAACACAGTTAAATAA
>Ga0209367_1008916_pt1 | contig 13684 bp, 7 predicted proteins | sample WorMetLIZISLAND2_FD_187412 | JGI IMG/M metagenome (GOLD analysis project Ga0209367, IMG submission 187412) | Marine gutless worms symbiont microbial communities from Max Planck institute for Marine Microbiology, Germany - Olavius geniculatus... ... | reverse complement strand
TATTACCGATCGCTATTTGAAGCAATATGACTCGTATTCGCCAGGTGGCGCCACTGTTGCACATAATTAATTTCAATAACTTATGTTTTCGTGTTGAGAATGAAACGACCTTGATTTCTGCAAAAAAATCGTGTAGATCTAAGCAGTATTTCTGAAGTTAGAAGCTATATAACAGAGTGGCCCCGTTTTTTTGGGCCACCCTGTAGATCTATGCAGAAATAAACGCACGAAAGTGCAATTTCAAACAAAGGATTCAATGTTGCATTTCTACAACACTGTCTGGTCTGATTTCACATGCTAGCTTATTTTTTACTGGCCAGCTGCGGAACCCTTGGCAGATGCAGGACCCCAGTTGAAAATCACTGGCACAGAATATATATAACATATAAATGGTTCTGCATGCATTCTAGAGGACTAATCACTAGTTTCTTCCTCACCCGAATACTAAAGCTAGTCCTAACCCCAACCATGACCCTAACCTTAACCCTATTCCTTACCCCAAACATGACCCTAACTCTATCCCTAACTCTAACCTTAACTCAAAACACTCACATTGGCTTTAACAACTGACTGACACTACGTTACGTTCAGCACACATGACTGTTTGTTCATGAAATTCAGTGACGTTTGTAAAATTGTAAAAATGATGCCAAATGACATTGAAATGTGTGTGGTTGTTAGTTAACTAGTGAATTAACAACAGAAAAATTGTCTGTTTTAAACACAAATGTACCTAAAACAGTCATTGGAAGATTAACGAAGTAAGTTTACAACAATTATTTTCGTTCATTCGGTAGCTGTAATTTAAGTTTGACTTACGATTATAAATAGCGAAAAACATTAAATTTTTCAGTAAATACTAAATCGTTTATGCAAAAAATGTCACAAAAAATGAAAACACATTGGCACAAGTCTGCTGAGGTACATTAACTCATTTAAATCAAGGTATCCTACTTTAGTCTGGCGCCGATAATTACTATAGTCATGATAGGGCTGGACATCTTTCAAAGCTTTTACATGCGGCCACATTATTAAAACATTTGTGGTCAAGCTGAAGTTACTGTGATGACAAGGACGAACCAATTACAGCATGTATGAAGAAGCTGCAACTATCAGTAACAAAGTACACAGACTAACTGGCATAACATGGCGCTGATATAATTTCAGAAAAATGTCAACAAATGACAAATAAACCCATATGGTAGTAAATGATTCACCTTCGTTGGTGACTGCTGGTGGTTTAGATGCAGTCTTCTCGAAGCCAACAAACTGGCCATGAGATGCACTTTGCTGCAGAACTCCCACAGCATTGCAAAAGTGATCCGCAAGCTGGAAACACACAACCACGTTAATGACTTAGCATGATTATAAGAGTGGTGGTATTAAACATCAAGAACAACCGAAAACACCAAACCTAATCCTAACCATAAGTCCTAACCCTAACTGAAAACTACCGAAAACCATGTTTTCGGTATTGGGATGGGTGAAGATCACGGAAATGGCATTTGAGCATGAATGGGTGGTTTGCGATCAGCTTTTGCAGTGATTGTGAACGCTAAATAACTAACAGAATACGGCACTGTGATGAACAAACCTGCAAGAAACATATGTCGTTTGTTTTTCAATCGAATCTGTCATACAACGACTCAACAAGTGAAGTTTTAGATCAAAAATTGCTAAAATCCGCCATCATTCACCGTAGCGAAGCGCAATGATATTTTGTGTGCACTAAAGTAGTTCGCCACATTAGGGCTGTGCTGTTTTGAATAATTTACTACCGAAGTGCACTTTCGAAACCTAGTTGTTATGTTCTAGTGAAACAATTCATCACATTTTTTATTTTCCTGGGGAGGCAGCACTGCCCCCTACCCAGACCCTACCGCCATTTTGTGGTGAAGGTAGTAATTTTGATAGCAGTTGTGCATAACTGTGCATAGGTCACTGATCCCGTAAAGTTCTTTGAGCCATTGGCAAACGGTTGCGTCAAGGGAAGTTCGCGGAAACAAGCATTAAATGTATACTAAATAGCACATTAGTAATTAAACTAACAGCGAAATATAATGACAAAGTGAACAGTGTTAATAATACATAAAAATGTGCACTGAATGGCATGAAACGTGCAAGCTAAGTGGAACTATTTTTTTCGCACGACTACACATAACGGTGGCACGGTTTGTTTTGTTCCCGTCTTCTTCACTCTAGCCCAAATTATGTATTTACACAGTATTTGAAATTAATGCTCGAGGAAAAGACCAGACAAGCATGTCGACATGTCATTTTGCACTACTACTACTTCATTATAACATTTATTTCACCTACTCAGGCTATGACAAATACAAAAGTAAACCTGGTTAACTGCTTCTTGTAATTGCGTTAAACGATCCGCCATTTCTGCTAGCAGTAAAAATATCCTTTCACTTTATTTTAATTTTTCCACTTTTTCAGAAAATAAAAAAAAATGTAAACAAAAACAACAACAAAACTTAACTAGCAGATCGCAAGAAGGCTTATTGCCAGAAACTCGCAGGCCGCAAGCGTGGGCATTACTAATTTTACTTATTTATTCGAGAAATTTTATGCGGTACCGGAAGCGTAATATGTAAACAAATACAAAAACAAATACAATTGATAGCTTTATGCTTTCGGTTAAGTAGAAATTATTGCTGTATCCGATACTTTATACTGTAGATCTAGTTGTCTTTTTGCGGTAAGTGATTGGACATGGGGCGCATGAAATCGAGTGCTGCTGGCTCTTCAAGTCGAGAATCAAGATCTAGCACAGATTGTGTTTCTGGCAGTGGAAGCACGTCGTCCGACGTAAAAGTAAAGGGACTTCTAAATGAGCTGCATCATCTAATACACCAGGTTCAGGTAATGCCTTAGACTATGTGCGGTTTTTGTGCTATTTTTTTCGAAGATCATATCTGCCGTGAAAATTCACGGCAGATAGCGAAAATCAACTACTTATTTTCCGTGAATTTACACGGAAGCATCTTTTCGCTTTTTGGCTATATGTCGTGAAAATTTGTGTATTGAAACATATATATTAAAGCTAAGGAAATAAACGTATAAGCACCCAATTAATTATTGACGTGTTACCGCTATGCTGGTGCATCTGTTTGTCTGTCTGTTAGTTAGTTTAAAGTAGGTGGGAATTTTAATTCTGTTTTGTTGCAAATTGTCTGCCACGAGCGCAGGTTTGGCAGTGAAAGAATTTTGCAAATCGGCCAATGTGGAGCAATATAGGCAGACTGATTGCGTACAGTTTATAGGCTTTTTTTCAAAATATAAGATCATGGTCACGCTTTGAGACATAAGCTGAAAACTCATGGCCGCTTACCAGTGATGTGAAGTCAGTTACATAGGCCTACACTATGCAGGTTGGTAATTTGGTATAATTGCCTGCATAATCTGATAATACTGTACTAAATAGCAGCAGATAATAATATTTATTTTTTTTTGTAAATTTTCACGGCAGATAGCCATTCGATGCTACCTTCCATGAAAATTCACGGCAAATAGCAAAAATCGACTGCTTATTTTCCGTGAATTTTTACGGCAGATAACACCTTGCTATCTTTTTTAATTGTAGACATACCAGGGTTCATTCTCAAGATGGTCACTATTGTTATTATCATCATTTAATTTACCAAATAAAGATATTCAGCCAGCAGATTAGTTATGCATGAATAAGTATGGTTTTGTGTGCACTGTGCAGGAAGAAAGATCCCGTGGAGAACACAATCTGACAAATATTACAAAAACGCAAGAACGTGTTCAAGCTGAAAAAAGTGGTAAGCAACGATGATGATGATGTTGATGGTAAATGATTTACACTGGAAAACTAACAGCTTGCCTACCAGTTTAATTTAGCACATTGTCTTTTTCTCATTTGTATTTTTACTTCGTTAGCACGTTGCTGATCTTGTAATACTTTTGTCTGCTTTTATCGTTGGTCATTATAATACATTGTTTTGTGCAGTTTCACCGTACTATAAGACCAAACTGAAAGGTCTCTACACGAATGCAATGCAAGATGCCGAAAGTGAAATAGAGTAAGCATTTTATGCTTATAGGTATTTGTACTGAATGTATGCTTATTTTTTGACTGTGGGACTGCAGATTTCACTGTATGCATAGTAATATGCACTATTAGTATGAAAACAAAAGATGCTAACTAGTTCTCCATTTTATTGTTAACACTGATCAAGAAATTTTTATTAAAATGATAATTACAGATGTTGCTATAGTAAATTCAACCACTTTGTGAGATATTAAACTGTATTCAAAAACTGAAAGCCACTGAAGATAATCATTGTGCTACAGCAGTAGTATTGCAGTAATGATAATAACTAGCATATTATGTTAGCTTTTACAATTGTAGTGTTTTGTTTCCGTTTTCGTTTAGGCTGCTGAAGCGGACTCTAGAAAAGATTTCGGAGATAAAAGCAGTTCGCGATGGAAGTATGTTGCCCTGTTCTGCTGTTTTTATGTGTAGTTCACTGCATTTTGTGTAGTGGTAGTAATGTACCACTGTGTTCACAAGTTCTAGTTGTCGCTGAGAAGATAATATCTGTTAAACATACATGACTTTATTGCCAATTTATGTTTGCATTTTTTGTATTTTTATTGTCGTTATAAGCTACTATACTAAAATAATTTTGACATGATATAACCTTCATGTTGTACTTTACATCCTACAAACTTTTTTCGTAATATGTTATTGTCATTAGTGTTGTTATATTTTTACTCTGGCTGAGGTCGGTCGGTTTCGGTTTGGTTTGGGAGGAAAACCCACGGTTTTGGTCGGTTTCTGACCAGCACCAAAACCAGCTACAGACGTCTAGTGATAACGCACACGCCTGCCATGCACTTCGTCCCTCATGACCAGACGTGTGCGCCAGATGCCTGCTAAATGCAAACTACATGGGTGGTCGGGCGACAGCACATTGCTGTGGCTCAAGGCAAACTTGTATTATTACTCCTCAGAAAGAGTTAGCTAAGCATCCGTTGACCAGACAGAGGCAGGCAGACAGACAGAGACAGAGAGGGAGGTCAAACAACACGTGCAGAAACACACGCACGCTGTCGCTCGGCACGCTGTTGCTCGGTCGATCACAGTGACATGCAGTGACTGACGTCCAGCTGTCGATTAGGCATACAAACAAGTAGGCTTTACTCACACCTGTTAGTAATTAACTCTGTTCATGCTGCAGGCCAGTAGACAGGGCTTCAGTTTACAACAGCACCGCGCTCACTGCCACCGTCGTCGCTCGCCTTTGTTGCAATAAATATTACATAACTGGTCACGTAGTCTCACCCGGCATCACCAGCATCTCTTCGGCTGTAAAACGCCACTTTACTCTGTGACGTTAATTAGCAACTCACAGACACTCGACTACTTTCCCACACTCTTTCATTCAATTATTTTAAGCCTCCCCTTCATACACTAGATGCAGCGCCACAGGCAATCTCAGTTTGATCTGGGCGATAATGCCCGCAGCCAGAGAAGCAGACAAGACGAGTCGCTGCACCGCGGTTGTTTCGCTGCAGCATGGTGTTTAACATTCACGGCACAGTCGACGCTAGAGCTGCGCCATTTGGGTATTGAAAAACCGAAACCATCAACAGATAGCCCAAAACCATGGTTTCAAGTTCAATATTGCTAAAAAAAACTGTGGTTTCGGTGCCGATTTCGATAAACATAACAACACTAATAGTCATTTCATTTGATATTCTTTGGTTTTATTTGAAAAGAAACTTCTTATGATTTTCTTAAGCTCTTTCTTAGGTAGCAACTTCCATAACTTTGCATAAGTTTTTTTTGCTTTTTTTCTGTGAGTCACATTATTTCTTAAGATCTTCATGAGTCTGATATTTTCTTCAATTTTTTACATGTTGGGTTTGCTAAGATTCATAATTTAGGCTGCAGGTACCTTGATCTTTGTTGAACTTACTTGAAGTTCCAGTTTATTATGGTGCATGTGTTTGGCAGATGGTAATCGTAAGAAGCAGATAATGCGTCGAGGCGTGCTAATGAGTCAGTTGTTACAGAATGCCAACTCCCTGCCGTTGTGGGTTGGCCGGCCAACTGAGCGGTCTGCAGTTTCTCAGTTCTAGCATTACTGTCTCTGTAGTGAATTAAAGCACAGAATAGAAATTGCAAAATGTTCACAATATTACTATAGGACATAATATTATGAAATATAAAGTTATCTTCGTAAATAGAAAATAAAAAATGTCACTGTGACCTTCATCTTCTAAATACTCTGTAATTTCTGTTGCCCGCAGGATAGCTAATATTGTGGAATTTAGTTCACCAATGAAAATTATTGCCGCACCATCAGTTAATTGCTTTAACAACCAATTGAGCAAATGTCCTAAAATCAAAATACCAGGTGGCACAAAAAAACGTCCCGAAATTTGCGTAACTATAACGGTGCATATACTTTATGGAGATAAATTTCCTTTTGTACATTTGTAGAGCAATATGTATTCTTACTTGCTTATAAATTTCAGTGACCTCACTTATGACACCACTGAATGCCGCTTAGTGACGAAAAGAGAGTTAAAAATCCAATTATGTAAAGACATCGTTCCATCACACCGCATCAAAATAACTCAAAATTTTCTGCGACCCAAGACGCCCAATTTTGTCAGCTGACAGAAATGAACACCGCATTCAACAGATTTGAATCCACTACATTACACAGTTTGGAACAATTGCAATAACTTTTGTGAAGGAAGACGTGAACCATTTGCAAACTCAAATTAGATTCTCAGAATGTTATTACAGACAAATAGCATGATGTCGTCATCAGAGAGCCAGAATCGGAAAAGCCATATAGTCGTGGAAAAGCGTCTAGCAGCAGTGGCAAAAGAAAATGGAGGATCTATTCAGCAATTTTTCTGCTGATTAGTTACTGATGATTTGGCCTACTGTGACGTTTTGGTATAGCTTGTGTACGAGCGGCAACGCAAATGATGAACCACTTGCAAAAATTGCTTTATGGCATGTGATGCTATTTTGTTTGTATCACGGCTAATACAGAAGTGTTTTAAACAAAAATTCCTACACATATTTACTGATGTTTGCTCATTACATAAATGCTTTTGTGCTTATTCATTTTGACTGCTCTGCTGAATAATGCATGCAAATGTTTGGGACATTTTTTTGCGCCACCCGGTAAATATGTATCTGGAACAAAGATTTTGATATTTGGTAATAGTAGAAATTACCCGTGCCCATTAGTACCGTATTAGGTTATAGCTATAGTACGGTTCCATAAACTTTTCCAATAGAACAAGTGTCCTGGTTTGGGTTAAATAACTAGCTTCTGTTTTAGACTCAACTTCTATTTCAGGCATGGTTTGTGTCAGACGTAAGTATAGTTTTAGCACAGTCTGCAGTTTATTATGAAGATGTAACAAGGCATAACAAAGAGTAGACCATGTTGAAACATACTTATTATCTCCGCCAAGTGTGATCGTAGTGAACATTGGAGGAGATTATGAGATTGGTCATTCTGTGCGTCCGTGTGTGTGTTCGTGTGTCTGTATACATGTCTTTGAGGCGCCATATTTCTGTAACGGTGCCAGATAGACTCATGGTCGCAATGGACCACTCATAGGAAGTCGACCACCATGAGTCGAATGGTCACGTGACCGATGACGTCACGTGACCTCGAAAGGTCAAGGTTGTGACCCCATTGTCTTTGAGGCACCATATCTCCATAACGGTGCCAGATAGATGCATGGTCACAATGTAGTAGTAGTAGTTGTTGTTGTATTGTTCAAATTACTTCACTTGGTGGAGATATGCACTCTTATGAGTGCCTTCTAGTTTCATGGCTGTGACTGACGGTCTGTTTTACCTATACGCATGTGTGCATTGTGTGATATCCAAATGTGAGATGCTATCAGTCATCACGCTCGAGTGGAGTGGGATTATGGGCACCAATAAGACTCAAGACACTGCAATGAGAAATAGACAACAAAAGTAGGTCATGAGGTGATATGTAACAAGCATTTTGTGCTGTGCTGCTGTAGACCCCCTCCACTATGCAGTGCGGTACCAGTTGACAGTGGGTTTATAGCAAGTCCGGGGGACATGGTGGCAGCTCGTGTGAAAGGCCCTGAAGACGAAGAGAATTGGATCCTCGCAGAGGTCGTTGTGTACAACACAGCATCCGGAAAGTACGATGTTGATGACATTGATGCCGAAGAAGGAAAAGAGTATATTTCAAGTTTTTGTACCTTTTCTGTTATGTAATGGCATTACATGTTTTATGTACTTTATGCTTCAAATGTAACGCATTGTTTGTCATGTTTCTGAACAGTATGCTGCAAGGCCAATCAGTTTCTGACTGTTTTTATATGTGCAGTTTTTGTTAGGGCCACCATTGGGCGATAAATTTTTTCAATTGCATTAATTGCATAGCAGTTGCTCAATTTATCTCATATTTAGCACTCATCCTTTTATGCTGTGTTTCGGTAACGTCAAACTACAAGATGTCACGCTGTTATAATTCACCTAGAAATGAATTAAGAATGCAACTTCAAAATTAGAGTACTGTGGAACCCAGAATTGACAAATAGCATGGCTAAAGCAGTTGATTATGTTGATGGATCATGAGACTTTTGGCATTGTTTATTAGAGCTTTGAAGTGTCTAGAAAAGAGGAAATTAAGCTAATACAAGGAAATTTTTATCACTGCATTAAAGTTATCAACACCATTTTAAATTGCAATTAATTTTAGCACCTGTAGTTTTTGGTCACTCCATTAAAATTTTTAACACTCCTTTTGAATTGCATTTAATGTAATAATGCTTTAGCATATTAATTTGTCAGCTCTAGTTTTGTCTGAGGTCTGTTGCATAGAATTAATCACATTTTATGTAAGCATAAGTCATTGATGCAGGTTTGGGTATTGCAGACGACATACTCTCAGCCGAAGACGAATTGTCCCTTTACCGAGATGGAAAGCTGACCCGGAAATGTATTCAGAGGCACTTTTTCCGAAGAAAACAGTTAGTTGATATAAAGTTAATTTGGTTTAGTATTGGAAAATAAAGAAAAACACTTATGTGGATAGTAAAGTTTTAGCTATTTAATTGATAGTGTCACTGATTTTTTGTTTAGAAATCTTGCAGTACCAATGTCTAACAGCAGTAGTCTAAGATGGATTTTGGCACTGTTGTCGGAATGGGCTCATTGGTGCAAACGAATCTCAGTTATTTTCATTGTCATTTTATGTCTTAACTCCAGCTAGAATTAAATCTGATGATGAGAAGGTCTGTATAAATTAGCGTTTACATTGCAGTTGCTCAATCTGCTGTTGTCATAATGTGATTGTGATACAATTTGTAGGATTAGTTTTTTAGCATTGTCATTTAATTGGATACATATGGTCACGGTGACTGGTCACGATTGGTCCACTATAGCTAGGGGCCATCATATCCAAGGGCCGTCATAGCAATGGTTCATCGAAGCCAAACATGTAATCTATCCTTATTTTTACCCTATAACCAACCCTAACTGACCAGTGCCCCTTTAGATTAGTGAACTGTTGATTAGTGAACTGTTCCCATGCAAATATATTCTTATTCTGAGTTTGTGCATAGCTAAATGTGGCACCGCATTTTTTTGGTGTTATAAAAATGATAGAAGTACCTTGCTAAAGATATCAGTGATGCTGTTGATAAACGTTGCAGCTGGTGTTGGCACTTTATCCACAAACAACATGCTTTTATCGAGCAGTCATCCATGAGCCTCCTAAACGGGTACATACGCTGGTTTAATTTTATAAGTATTTTCTTGGTATCATTGTTAGATTACCTGCATTTGTACACCGTGGGCCATAAAAAACATGGCATGTTACTTTTGTCAATATCTTTGCTGATTATTAACCAATATTCACAATTCTTTCACTGGCACACTCTGCAGACAATTTGCAATAATGTGATTATTATATATCCCACCACATGGTAATTGCATTTTTACACTACCTTGTGAAATATAAAGCTAAGCAAAAACTAACGATAATAACAAAAATTTAGGTAAATGAAACAAGAACACTTTAGACCAACATTGCGGTGAATGATACGTACTACCACTCACTGCAATGTTGGTCTGAAGTGTTTTTTTAGGGCTGCGAAAATTAACGATTAATTAATTGATTAATCGTTAAAAAAATTGTTGGATTAATTTTTTTTAATCGATTTAAGTTCGATTAAATTTTGAACATGCGTACCTGCAACATCTGTCCCATGTAAACGCCTGTTTAGCTTATCAGGCTACATTGTGAACAAAACATGTGCTGCTCTTTTGCCCGAAAATGTGACGTCACTTGTTTGTCTGCGTGATTGGCTGAAAGCCTGAAATGCGTGTTAACTGACTGCATAGTGTACAAGTAGGCCTATACGTTTCCAACTTGTATGAACGGTAACAAGTACACCTGCATTTTGCAGTTTTCATGGTTTTTTTGCATTAACTACAAAATTGAAAAATTGTTCGAAATTAATCGATTAATTGTGATTAATTTTTGGTGATTAATCGATTAAAAATTTTTTAATCAGTACCAGCCCTAGTTATTTTTTACATTTTATCAAAATGTTTGTTTGTTATTATCGTTATGTATGCATATTTCATTGACATTTCGCAGTGTAGTGTAGAGATGTGTTTACTGTGCGGTGGGATGTATAATAATCACATTATTGCAAGTTGTCTGCAGAGTGTGCTAGTGAAAGAGTTCTGAAAATTGATCAATAATTGGTGAAGATATTGACAAAAGTAAAGTGCCACGTTTTTTTGGCCCACCCTGTATATACCGATACTTTTACTGTGTTTTCCTGTATGTTATGAAATTTTTATTTCAATTCTCAGTGAGAAGTACTGGTAGTATTTGTACTGGGTATCACAAGAGAGTTTCATCTCTGGTGGCAAATATTTTAAATGTACGTAACAGAACTGAGACATCATGTGAGTTTTGTTCATCTGTCATATTGTTTTGTTATTTCTTGCAGTGTTTTCTGTTGTTACAGCAGTTAAAATCTGAGGTTATCACATGTCTATTATTTTGTGACAGAAATTTTTTTCAAAAATAGTTGTGATAGATATTTTTGAGAAAGCAGCTTTAGCATTATTTTGGCTATCCATGTGCCAGAAACCATCAATTTTTTTTAATCTTGGCCATCGTCATGATGGCAAATCCAGAAATGTTTTTGTCATTTGCGCAAGGTGTAGTAATGTTAGCTGCAGCAGTGTTTATTTTCAATTCTCAAAAAATTATTATTAATACTGAAAACTGATGTTAATTATTGAAATTGGTTAGTTTTCTCACGGTAAAAGATCAGTGTTGTATTTTGCTGTAGATTGGTGAGGACTACTTAGTGCTGTTTGAAGACACTTCATATCCAGATGGCTATTCCCCTCCGCTGAATGTCGCACAGCGTTACGTCATCATGTGTAGGGAGGACAAGAAGAAATGACTTCTAGTCATTGCATGCCGTTGTTTTTACCGTTTACTGCTGCAGTCCTGCATGCACAAAATGACAGTTATGGTCGAGGGCCCAGTTTCCCCTGGAAGTCATGTGATGAAAACTTCATCCAAAACTTCTCTCAAATTAGAACAGGTGTTCTGTGATGTCTAAAGTGGACCAAGTTTGAGCTGATATTGCTTAATTTAACTGTTGTACATACGTTGTGAATGTTTGTTTGATGTACATTATTAGTACAAGTGTATAAATACGCTTTATTATTATTTTTTACCCCTGGTAGTAAAGGTTCCTGGGGGTTAAAAACAAAAGTTAAAAAGAAAGCTGGAATGGCTATTGGTCTGGTGGATCCATGGAAAACGAGTCATGCAAAAGCACCGAGTTGAAACGTTGGATCGTCACGGAGATAAGCTGGAATAGAAACTGGGTCTCTCTGTTGTCACCAGAAAGGTTACTAATTCTCTGACCCAGATTGCTAATGAAATCTAGCGCTGAAGCATTCAGGGGCCCCAGGTTTTCCACCGCAATAGGCTCGAAAACATAGGACGCCGTGAAGTATGCTGACTTCACGGCGTCCTATATTTTTGGACCACCCACACTGGCATCTGTGGGGAACGCACAAGTCAGAGTCCCAGTCGCATGCTAACGGCCACTCGCACAGCCTCGTCCTCTCGTCCCCTTAGTCCGCAGTTAGCGATGGGCAAAGCTAGCAACCAGTCACCACTGTGTGGTGCCCCTGAAGCTATATTTATTTATTTATTTATTTATTTATTAGTTCAGCACTGACATTCAAGAACAGAAGCAAAACACAGTACAAATAAGATTACATACGGTGCTTTTGCACGACTCGTTTTCCATGGATCCACCAGACCAATAGCCATTCCAGCTTTGTTTTTAACTTTTGTTTTTACATACATACATAGATTATATACCGTGCCATCTGCAACGGCTCGACCATGGATGCTTTGATGACTGAGCAGTCGGCTTGTAGGCTTGGTCGGTCCCAGAAAGACTGTTTGCTTGGCAGTGGATCTGGAGGCATACCAAATGATATGACAACCTGGGTTACCGACAAGCTTACACTTGGCAGTGTTGAGGTTGAGACCGATACCTTGATCAGCGTTCATTATCAGCTTGATGTCTTTAGCAACTGTCTTCTGCAGCCCACCAAGTGTGACATCGTCCATATATCCGAGCTTGAGAACTGAACTTAGTGACACAAGCAATGTTATTTTAGTAAATATAACATTGTTAAATTGGCTGACCCCGATAACCATACCCTAGAACCAAAACGGAAGTATATCGGCTAATCACTTGCTGAGATATCGCCACTCTTCCAGGAATCGAGGTTGATCGGTCAGTGTGGGTTGGTCGTTGGCAGCCCCATCGAGAGGGAGAGTTAAAGGGGGGGTTAGTTACCCAGGGCCCCGCGACGTCTGGGGGTCCCGCCGTCGCTCAAAAATATAAAGTGCCAGAATGTGGTAATTTAAAAAGAAAAATTCAAATTTTTTTTCCAGATGGGCCCAGGGAGAATGTTTCCCCGGGCCCCGCTGTGGCTCTTAGATCTCGACAGGCCTGGTCGTCGTTCGTCGTTGGGTCCTCAATATTCATCAGACTGATGTCATATAGATATTCCTCTTCGCTACGTTAGGAACGTACCTGTGTGGAATAAAAATATATGCATTGCTTTACAAACAAGAAAGCCTAGCTAACGCCAAGAAAAGGTGCGACAGCGGTGCATGTCTGAAGGCCCATTGTGAATCTAATATCACCAATCCCAGAATCGACATTCAGCACGATGATGATAATGAAAGCTACTATCTATAGCGTTGCATCAACAGTCGCCAGACAACGTAACCGGAATCTTGCTCGTCAGCTACTGTTTGAGCGACCGAAAGCAGTGGCGTTAATCCTACAGACAAAACATAAGCATGCGAATAAACTGCACAAAATTTGCCAATTTGGTCAGTTTATTTTCGTGAAAATAATTAATATTGCTGCCATCAGATCTCATCTTTTAGAGCTAAATACACCAAATTCGATTTCGGCTGGGGCTCCGCCCCAGACCCCGCTGGGGAAACTAAACGCTTCCCCAGGCCCCCTAGTTGGATTTTATGGGTCTTACTTCTAAGGAAAGGGAGGGGAGGAGAAAATGGCAGGATGGGAATGGAGAGGAGGGGTGAAAGGG
>Ga0209367_1008915_pt1 | contig 13685 bp, 7 predicted proteins | sample WorMetLIZISLAND2_FD_187412 | JGI IMG/M metagenome (GOLD analysis project Ga0209367, IMG submission 187412) | Marine gutless worms symbiont microbial communities from Max Planck institute for Marine Microbiology, Germany - Olavius geniculatus... ... | reverse complement strand
GAAGAAGTTTAAGAATGTTTGTAACGTCAAGAAGTGACTGGTAGAGCCTGTATTGGTCAGGAGCAGAACATTATCGATACTGCAGCTGTCAAGTGGGCCAGTGTACAAGTGTCACAGTGGGCCAACGCTTCAAGCAGTTTTACTGTAGGCAATTGAAAAAAGGATAATTGAATGAAATTTCAGCCACAGTGTCAGAAATGTGAACAAAATGTGTTTTTACGTGTTATGTTAATTAAGCAATCATGTCGCATTGAATAAAAAAAGTGATATTTTGTTTGTTCTATTTTCCCCAGGTAGTGTAGAAACAGATGTTGAGCGAGATTGGAAATTAAATTGTCACTTGACGACAAGTTGTCTCAGGAATATTTGTACCAAAAATTATTAAAATCCGATAATCCTTCTTCACGTTACAGTCGAAAATGTTGGGGATGTTTTTTTGGGACACAGTGTAGTTCTATGAACACGTTTATTCGCCCAACAAGCAGGCAGAACGAGGAAATGGCGAAACATACGTGGCCAACCAGGTTCCAGCAATTAATACTCCGTTTACACAACGAAGCAAATATGAAGCAAACTTAGAGCATACGTCGTATTTTGAATACATTTGCTTCATGTTTGCTTCTTCGTGTAAACGGGATAGAAATGGCTTGAGTCGCAGTCTCAGTAGTTGTGCTGTAATAAAGCAGTGTAACATGCATGCCAACGAGTCAGAAGAGGTAATGTGACCCATGAGTGAATGATGCCAGTGGCATAGCCAGAAATGTCGATTCGGGGTGGGGAGGGATTCGTCTTCCTTTCTTTCTCTTTCCTTCCCTTTTTGTCTTTCCTTCCCTTTTCCTCCCCTTTTATCCCTCCCTCCTTTTCCTTAGAAGTAGGACCCCATAGAATCCTGCTAGGGGGTCTGGCTGAGCGCTGTGAGCTCCCGCAGCGGGGTCTGGGTCGGAGCCTCATCCGAAATCGAATTTTGTGCATTTTAGCTTTAAAAGATGAAATCTGGCGGCAGCAGTTTTTATTATTTCCCCGAAAATATGCTGACCAAATTGGCAACTTTAGTGCAGTTTAAACTTATGCTTATGTCTTCTGGAGGATTGAGAGTCCTGGGCCATCACTGAATGATGCAAACATCTAAGGACAAAACAACTGTTGTTTGACGAGGCTAGTGCTGTGTCTGTCTGTCTGTCTGTCTGTCTGATCAGTCTTTCATTCCACACCCTGGCGCTGTAGCATAACATCAGTTGTTCTGAGCCATACCTCAGGGATGAATTGATAGATCAATGCTGACGTGCTCTAGGGCTAACAGTAGAGTAGCCTTCCTCTGCCTGCCAACCTGCCACCATTTCTAGTTCTTGGCCGCGTTTTGGCACAGCGTTAGGATGAGCCTTGGGTACGGGAGATATGTTAGTCTGTTGTCTGTAACGCGTGTATTGTGGCGAAACCGTACGTCGTAGGGGGGACGACGATGGCACCGTTCCCCTACGACGTAAGTCTGCAGTCATCATCCACATGCGCCGAACTACCGTATTGTATCCTAGCGTTGATTTTATAGCTTTTGATATAGCAGCGTCGCCATAGCGTATATGGGACTGTAGTGACTCCGGGAAATGGCTTTTTCTCCGCGAACGAAGGTCGTCGCTGGCCTTCAGAACTAGGCGGTATGGTCGGCCTTTCCTTGCGGCATCTGGGCTTCTTGTTGTTGTATGAGTACAGTTACGTCGTTGTCGGTATTGTCGGCCTCCTGCCGTCAGCAGGATGAAAAATAAGTAAGGCCTAGTAACTTATTTGATATAGGGCGAAGGCCTAGTGTGGTTGATTGGGGCGATGGTAATGGTATGTTTGCTGGCTGCACCGCGGGTCTAGTTCTTCCCTGGCGTGGGCACTGGATGGCCGCTTAATACGCTGCAGTATCATTAGCTTTTGTCAGTCAGCTGACATTTGCGATTATTATTAAGCTCCTTAAATTGTTCACGTACGATCTGAATTACATAAGCAGCGCTTTATAGCAAGTAACTAGCCATGAAGCATGCAGGCCTTTCGTTTAGCCAGCATTTTGAGTTTTTGTCTCTGAGCTTAGTGTTTACAGTCCTGGAAGTTCATATAATAATGATGTTGTTGACAATGGAGGCAGCAGGGATATGGTCAGTGGCCATGACCTACGTTGGCCGTGGCCATGGCACTTGCACAAACTGCTATGGGACTATAATGTATATACACAGGCGGCCAGTAAACATGCCTAGAACTGGGTCAGATCATTTGACTGACCGCCTGTCCACTGTGCATGTTATGCGTCAATGTCAATATGACTAAATAGCTGATGTTGCGGTTGCCTATCGTGTATGATAACTGCGTATAGCTTTTCCGAGTCGGTGAACGCCATGAGGTCAGTGGCTACGATTTAATAAGACATTTATCTGATAGATAAATATCGGACTGGTGAAGGCTCAAGTCCGGGTACTTGTTATTACAGGAGTCCTGCTCATTCCGTAGCCCGTAAGCTACTGATCATTTGCATCCCACTGAAGTTAGGAGGTTGAGTTGACCTACGAACAGAGTAGGTTAGCAACTTAGTTGATGTTGCCAAAGTTTCTCGGCGTTTCAGCGGCGCATTGCGGGCGGTCTGGAAACATTGTGGGTGCAACGAGTGTCACGCACTGCTGGTTTGCAAAATATTTGCAATCATTATTTTATATTTACCTCCTTAGGAGGTAATGTTTTTTCCAGACTTTGTTTGTCTGTCTGTCTGTGTGTGAGCAAGATAACTCAAAAAGTTATGGACGGATATTTCTGAAATTTTGAGGGTTTGTCGGGCATGGCACAAACTACCAGTGATTCAATTTTGGGGGTGATCCGAAAGGAATCCTGGATTCTGGATCACTTTGAAATTTTCGTTACCATTGCGTTAAAGGGGGCATAAGGGAACCGCTGGCAAAGTGAATATGGTGACGCCACCTGGCGAATAACATTGCCTTGTCGGAGGTACCTACGGGCTACGACTGCATTCTAGTTTTATATATAGTGTATGGTTTCGTTTATTTAAAACAACAGAAGATAATGTTGGAAATGAACGGATGGCTTCCTCCAACTATTCAGTCGTCATGCAACGTTTGGCCAACTGTTTTCAAGCACTGCGGTTCCAGCGGCAGCTTGACGGATGTGTCCTAGATATAGTTGACAGCATAATAGATAGACAACATACTTACAATTCTGCTGGTAGTTAATTGTATACGAGGTGAAGTCAGTGCTGATTTTGGCAGTAATTGAAATAACGTTGCATGCGTAGCGTATCGTTAGTCGTTTTGCACACAGGGTTCCCACGCCTTCTTGATTTTTTCCTTTTTTCAGATCTTGGAAAGCCCTAGAAAATGAAAATTTTGGAATGGACAGATGACGAATTACTTAGCGGTTCAACATAAACGACGTATAGGCTTTGCACTTATGTACTTTTTCATGCATTGGGTTACAGTGTGTATGTGTACACAAAATCCGAAAAACGTACAGTATTGATTGTTCCGGCAAGTCCTGAAATTTTTTTGTTCAGTAAAACTGTGGGAACCTTGTAGCAGCACAGCGCTGACAGGTCAACAAGCTGCCTACCTACTTACCTGGCTATAGCGTCATCGTCAGCAGAAGCAGCAGCAGCAGCTATGGGCCTAGCTACGGACAGCACACATTTGTTTTGGGTGGCTCTCCGCTGAATTTGGGTGCCTGTGCAGTGTGCACTGTACACGGATGATGGATGACTGGCACACATGTTGAGCCAGTGCAGTGCCGATGAATGATTAATATATGCTTCAGTGCAGCTTCTCGCTCCTAGAACAGAAAGGTTTCCCCCTGTATAGTACATGTGTGAATGTGATAATGGCTATATACGGGGTTCCCACTGTTCCTGAAAAGTCCTGAAATTGGACATGGGTGCTGAAAAAGTCATGAAAAGTCCTGATTTTTGCTAGTGTTATCCTGAACAAGAAATTTGAGCTAACGCTCATGAGATGCGCGAAAGCTTAGCAGTTCCGGTTCAGTAGTTTAGCTGAAAATTGGGGTGTTCACGCTAAGTTAATGTACAAATACCAAATTCTCTATCTGGATTGCATAACGATAGTTCCGTGGCGCCACCTTGTGAATGACAGACTTGAGTCGCAGCCCGAAATCACCAAAAAAATCCATAAAACCCTTTATTTTGGCGTTCAAGGTCATTCAAAGTCATTGAATTCAGCGCCAGTCGAGAACTAGTGTACGACTTCCTATTAGTGATTAATAGTAACCTAGGCCCTATCTCGCACTGTTACTGAGATACAGCAACTTACTGGCCAAAAATTGCAAATTTTGCCCACCCCCTCTCATTTAGCACCCTCATTCGGGGTGACCCCCTTCGAATTTATGGAAAAGCTTTAGGGTTCCTGAAATTAGAGTCTCCCGGGCAGCCGACGGTGAAAATTTGGTAATCCTAGCTTGCACCGCTTTTGACTGATCCACCTGCATGACGGATGGACAGACGGACGGACAGAATTGCGATGGCTAAGACGCGCTGAAAGCAGTAGCTGTTTTCGCGCGTAAAAACCAAGATACTGAATCCGTAATTTTTTCCAGTAACATTTGTGCTTAATTACTTGAATTGTTTTTATATGAATGTTATGTGCTTGATTGACATACTTCATTAATCTGTCAGGTAATACTTCAAGTATCATGTTTTCTCACTAAAATAAGTCGGGTGCTTGTAGTTTAGCTAAGTGCGTCGATGGGTTTTTCTTGTTTTTATGGTGCTGAAAAAGTCTTGAAAAAGACCTGAATTTTGATTCTGTCATTAGAGTGGGAACCCTGTATATAGGCTGTTTGTTCTGAAGGCAAATGATCATAAGGAGGCGGGTATGTGCGTATAGCTCACGTCTGTTGCTGGCACGTAGAATATAGAAAACTTCTTTTGGCGATTGTTTGCTACAGTCACAACTATTTGTCATACCCGTATTTTTATAGCGAGTGGCACATAAAAAAGTGAAAGATGATTTTTCAGTGCTGGTAATGATTAAAAATTTTTTAGTAGTTAACTTTTTGAAAATTAACGATTAATTAGTTGTTAATTATCGTTAATTTTCCACGTATTTCATAAGGTGTTCAGACCATGATAAGCGAATGATTTGTGGCACATCATACAGAAATCGTTTTCAGCAGAATCAACTGTACCGTCAGTCCAAATATTTGCTGTTAATCGTTAAATTTTTTTAATCATTAAAACGTTTTAATTGTTAACGATTAAATTGATCTTTAACTTTTGCAGCCTTAATTTTTTCGTTTTTTTTATTATCTACTCTTCCTGCAAAACCAGATAGTGGACGAAGACCAAAATTGGGGGGGGGAGAACGACCCTTATCTGGAAGGAATTGAGACCAAATTATCAGTCGTAAGAGCGAAGTAACTGGAATTAGTGAAGTACGAAATTTAACTGAAACAATGCGCACAGGCCTTGCAAGCTTATGTTACCTGGATTGGCTAAGTGCTTAGTGATTGTCAGTTTCAGAATAGGAAAGTATTTTTGTATACTTATTGGCAGTTTTAGTCATTAACAGTTGATATTATTGTGTTAATTACATCACCATGACAGTCGGTCGCGGCTTAGTTGGTCGTGGTGTCTTTACAATCTGCTTGGTTGTTTTCTGCAAGTGATACAGTCAGTATTTCATTCTCCTGCTGACTTTTGACGGCCTGTAGATTTTACCATTGTAGGCGTACACGTCTGCACGCACATAAAAATAGCACGTGTGCGTCTTACGGGAATTGTATACAGTGTAACGTTGGGGGTTTTGTGGCTGGGTTTTTTTGAGACACTTAACAATGCAAAGTTGTACGGTATCGAGTACTGACTAATACAGGTCTTTGTAATGTGAGATCATTTTCATTTTATTCGATATTTTATTATCATTTGTTTAACATGCATGTATATATTTTCCAATATTTAGTGAATAGTTGAGAGGTTGTGTTGTAGTTTGCTGGTAATACCAGGAAACTCTGGGGTAGGGGAAAATCTAAAAAAGAGAGAGAAACTCTTAAGGTGATCTGTGTGATCGTTACGTTAGTTTCTCGATTACAGCTCTGGTATATAATATTAGTCAGGCCAAATGTCCTGCTTCGTCGTGTGCACCCCCATCGAAAGTGGAAAAAATAACAAAAAGAGAAAAGTTAATCACAGAAAGAAAGCAAGAGGCCATACCTAACATTTAAATGTGTACATTTCCCCAGATTTCTAAACACGCTACTGAACAGTCTACTTTCATGCAGTGTCGGCACATGATATTCTGATATTAGATATTGAAATTATTTGCAGGTTGTATGATATAATAGGCAATGTGCATAGTGTAGGCCGCGGCATGCAGCAAGATATTGTATTCTGAGTGAACACTTCTGGAAAACAGGGGGAAATCTTGTCAGGGAAAATTGCCCCAAAACTGTCGTACAAATTGCATTAACAGGCTTTTTAGCCGACCTTGCTCAAGTAACGCCGTAAACGGTCGAGCTGTTGTCATGGTTGTCGTCCGTCATCCGTCCGTCGTCCGTAACGGATGTATTGTGGCTAACCGGTAAGGCGTAGGTGAAAACTTTTCACACGAATAATTAGCCATGAGCGTTAAACTCGGGCATGCAAAATTTCAGCCATCTCCTCCAAGGGGAACATTTTCAAATTGGGGATTGAATGAAGAGGGGTTAGGAAAATGTGCGTTTTTCAACGGAAAACTGCCCATATCTTGAAAACGGTGAGAGATACGGCTATAGGTTACTAATAATCACTAATAGGAAGTGGCACACGGCCTGTGAGATTAGATGGAAGTCATTGACCTTGGATGACCTTGAAGGTCACTGACAACCATTACTGTCAGCTTTTTTAGAGACAGCTGCGCTTCTTGTTTGTATTCCTCACTTTAACTGTGTCAATTATTTTATGCTGTTTATTGCTGAGCGTTGCTTACTTACGTTTTAGTTTCTAGTATTTATATTTATGTCATATTTTAGTCAAAGCACTTATTTTTAGTACTTACAAAATGGTCAAGAGTGCCGTGACTTGCCAGGACAATGTCAGGGAATTGTCAGGAAATTCATTGTGTCTGGAGAGTGGTCATCCTATGTAATGTACACAAGTCTAATCTCTGGTGGCCAGTATATACCGTTACCTGTTGATGTGGACCACCGTACACACCTGCCATAGCATATATAATTCACAGCGTGGAGTCTGTTTATTTTTGCTGGACACTACAACGCATTGGCCTGCATCAGTGTATACTGTATACCGGTCGCCCGATTAATTATCGCGGTTGAGAATCAACGTCCGCACATTGTGAAAACAAACTATGTGCGCCTATATTGTAAATTACAAACCTTACCCATCACTTATTGTAATATCGGCCTACACCTTTGGACTGGACCAGAAAAAAACTAGGCCACCGTGTTTTTGTGCGGGAGTTGAAAAACCCGACTCCATCCGTAGTGGTTCTTGACCTATAGCAGTCCCCCAGAGTTTGCTAAATTTAGCCACGACCACTTATATTGCCACTAGGGGATGCCTTTTAGGCCACATAAGGGCATCCACGGGGCGCGACCAAGGATGGGGTGGTCTGGGGTCAAAGCCCCTCTCAGGGGGAGCGATTTAAAAATTCAGAAATATTTGGGAAAAATTATTTCCGGTTTCTCGGCCTCCTTACCACCACTCGCTGATAGGGTAGCCCCAAACCACTAATATATATGACCCCTGGCTCACCCTAGGGGATATCGTTGGGGAGCTAAGGCCCCCAAAATGTTACTGGTGGATTCTACAAAACGTATCACTGACAGTCATCCTGTGCATTTAATTCGCGTCTGAACGACGTTGGTTACAAGAAGTCCAGTTGTCTCTAGGATAGCCGACCGTACTGTTTGTCGATGACCTTCAAGGTTATGCGAGGTCGATGATTTTCATTTCATTTGAAAGCCAATATGCGACTTCCTATCAGTGATCAACAGCAGCCTAGGCCCTATCTTGCACCGTTTAGCCACTGTAGTACATCCGTGACGGACAGACGGACAGACGACAACCATAAGTAGGATCGGCTGAAAATTGGTTGAAAATGAGTGAGTACATAAACAAGAATACCCAGCTGTCGCTAGGGAAGACGCTTTACAGCCTATACAGTTCCTGTTGCTGTACTGACTTTCAAGGTCAGTCAAGGTCGATGATCTTCATTTTTCATATCATCTGAAAGGGCGTATGCCACTTCCTGTTAGTGATGAGTAGCAACTCTGGCCTTATTTCTTACCGTTGAACCACAATACATCTGTGACAGACAGACGGACAGACACATCGTGCTATAGACGCGCCTTACAGCATAGATGTAGCGCGTCAAAAACTACGTACTAAATAAAGCGTTAAAAGTTTTGACGCATTATGTGCTGTTACTGTGTAGATGGCGTCGCTGCGAAGAGGTTGTTTCTGATGATCTTGGACGGCGATTGCAGCCAGCGTCGTCGTCGTCACCATGTCCACACATCCGGGTTCTACGCCAGCAGCAACAGCGCTCAACCACACCGCCATCGGTGCCGCTGAGTCAGACGTGACGTCATTGACTGCGTCACAGATGAACGGCGGCGTGATTACGTCATCGGCGTCGGAGTCACGTGACGGCGGCAAGCGGCACAGCCCATCCCCTACTCCTACGGGCGGTGACGTGGTTCCAATAAAGTCGTCTGTATCACAGGTCGTGCCAGTGGCAGGGAGTAGTGGGCCTAGCCAGGCGGCGGGCAGTGCTGCTAGTGACACAGTGCTAGTGCAGCCTCAGCTGCAGCAACAGCAGCTGTACAATGGCATCAACGAAAGCACGCATGCTGCTGCTGCTCCTGTTACTAATGCTGACGACAGACTTCGGTAAGCACATCTTTGTATACCTTTACCGTTGTCTTGCTGTGGCTGGAAAAAAATTTATGTGCTTTCGATTGCAGCCAGTGAAAAAGTAGAGAGGGAGGAGAATGGGGTTAGAAAAGTTATTTTAATCGTATTATGTTTTATGTTTTTAATTATTTTTTTATTACATGGCATGTCAAATTGTAATATTACACAACAACACATCAAAAAAACAAATTGATTGACATGGTAAAAATTTTCATATTTATGAGAACTGAAGTAAAGATACTGCAGCATTAGAGACTAGATGCAAACAATTTTTTTCAGCGAAGCTTTGAAAACAAACTGAAAGCCGCGCAGTATTTTTCGTCGTTCGATAAAATTTTTGTGATGCAGAATTTTTTGTAGGTACAAATGGCAACAGGAAACGCAGGAATTTTCAGACCTTAGGGCGCAGTGGCGTCGTAAAGGGGAAGGGGTCAATTGCCTTGCCCTTTTCCCATAAATTTTGGCCTGTTGACAGTTTTCTTTTTGTTGCAATTTTTTCAGATATTCAAAATTTGGGGACAAAATTGAAATTTTGAGCAACCATAATCTTTTCTGTCAGGAATTTGAAGCTGTCTATCTGATAATTGCAGTTTATTTGCCCCCTTGTTTCTTAACCCCCGACGCCGCTAAATGGCGCTCAGCATTTTTGTTGATTGAAACCAGCAACTTTCAGCGATTATGGTAAAGACCGTCCGTTCTAACCGATTAAACTCTAAAATTGAGTGCTATTACATTGTGCGACGGGGCTGCCATCGCATAAAGGCACCTGTTGCATTATTGTATGTTGGGGTTTTCCAGTGAGTGGTATTCTTAGCTACAGTAGCTATCCTCGTCGCAGCTTACTTCGTTCCACCTCTTACCGAATTACTTGCAGAATGGGTAGTGTATTGGTGTGACGTTGGACTTGCGATGATGTGATGATGTGATCATTAGGTCGTTGGTTTGATCGCCAGTCACTTCAGGATTTGATTAACTGGTAACTATTTGGACGGGTGACCGACTGTCTGTACAGGTAAACCGTTTTGGATATAACCAACTCTAAGGTCAACTCAGACTTCCATCCCTCGGGGGTTGGTAAATCGAGAGCCAGTCTGTCTGGCTGGGGTTGAGGTGGGGCGCGTTCACCTGTATTGGGTGGCAAGTGTGTGATCCCGTATGGCAGGTAATGCTCCGTAGTTTTGAGATGGGTGGGTTCCTGTGAAACACTATACCCTTTAATCTTGTTTAAACCTTATTTGCTCTGGTTTGTTGCAGCGTGCTGAATGGATCATCATCGGAGGTGTCGGCTACAACCATTGACAGCAGCGCCATTATCCTACAGTCCACCTCATCGTTGCCCACACTGACCAGTACTGACCAGCACTCACTGACCACTGACCACAGTCTACCATTAGCACCACCACCTCGAGGTACTGGTAGTACCAGTTCTCCCAGTCCCAGTGGTGAGGATGAGACTGGGACTACGACCAGTGTGTCCGACGCCGAGTTGACTTCCACCCTGACCTCGGAGCTTGACCTGACCTTAACCACTGTGATCTCAGGGTCAGTAGAACATCATGTCAACATCGACCCACCACCACCCACCACCATTGCTTATTCTACTTCTGACGCCCTGGAAATGGTGAACGAGCGGCGGCTGTCTCGGATCAAGGACACGAATGCGATGGAGAGTGACGACAGCGATCTTGACCTGGATCAGAGACACAAGGAGCTGGAAGTCGAGGATGACCGACAGGTACTGATCGTGTAAAACAAACTTTTTTACGCTGTGCTTTTAGTAGTTTAAAAATGTTAATCTTGTTTTTTTGTGGCCATTAGGGTCAATATATAGTGCTGAGTATACTCTATGCTGTTGGGAGCAACAAACCTTGCAATAAAACTGCTGTAACTAATGTTTATTTGATTTGGATAGTATTTACCTTACAGTGTTCACTGTAATAACTGAAAATCGATAGAAATCTTCAAACTTGTCAAGTCGGGCTTTTTACAAAAAATGGTTCAAATTCCAAAACCCTAAAAAACTTGTTTAAACCATCTTGTTTAAACCTTATTTGCTTATTTGATGGGCTTTTTAAAATCTGGGTTTTTTGCACCCCTGGCAGGAGCAGAAGAAGGATGAGCTGGAAGAAGAGGAGAGGCAGATTGGGACATCACCGAATGGTCGGTTCCTCAAGTTCGACAAGAACATTGGCCGAGGCTCGTTCAAGACGGTGTTCAAAGGACTGGACACGGAGACCGGAGTTCATGTCGCCTGGTGCGAACTGCAGGTTGGTCGGTCACTTTTACACTAATCTAATCTAATCTAATCTAATTTAAAAATGATTTTATATTGTGCCCAGCCATTTTCCTAATGTTAAATGTGAACCAGAAGTGCTGCAGTACAGTGTTACTATCTTATTGTGTGGTATTTTTATCAGTGTTCAAGGATACACATACGGTACACTAAAATAAAATATGATACAGTATGTGTGTATTTTTTCCAAAAACCAAATATGTGTATTCGTTTTAATCCAAGGTTGAGACACTGGCCAAAAAAATCCCGTTAAAAACCCACCCAATAAACACCCTGAACTTAGTTCGATTTTAGTTTATTGTTCCATTAATAATGAAATATTTTGTCATGGCTAAGTTTTTGAAACATTGTAGCTCCTATGAATCAACCAACTGAAAATCCGTAGAAATGCCAAAAAAACCATCAAGTCAGGCCTTCTCACAAAAAAAACTTTTTAAAATCCGTAGAAACCCATTAAAACCCACTCGGCTGGGCTTTTTGAAAAGAGGTTTTTTGCAACCCTGTCTTAATCCCAGCCAAGCAGCCGGTACTGGATTTACCTACCCCAGAGGGTTGGAAGGCTGAGTTGACCTTGGTGCATGGTTACTTTTTTACCAGGTACGTATACGATGTAACCCTTAGGTGCCTGCTGTCCAGCACTGTGTCGGAAATACAACCAGATGTATAAGTATATGTCAGAAATATTTATGGCAGTTGGCAGTGCATTACAGGTAAAGTAATGGTGAAGTCTTGTTGGTGTCCTGAGGCAATATGCATAATTATACTTGAGAAGACTTAATGGACGCAGCAAGCTAATAATAGTCTCCGCGGCCTAATTTCTGACATGGTCCATAACTGTGCATAGAATGTCTTATATATGAGACTGATTTTCTCACGGCTTCTAAGGTTTTGATTATATTGCCAAAATTTTGGACCAATCTTGGTTGATAGAAAGAGACTAGACGGTTGTTTGATCTGATATATTACATGCTTTTTCAGTCTTTTCCCGAGTGCTTGTACTTTGATTTTCATTTTTCATCGATAGTTCTCTATCTTCTATTTTTGCATATTTTTTTGTTACAAATCTCACACGCAGCCTGCAGTCACACGTGACAGTGACGATGTAATTTTGAGGCCACTAGATCATGCATCAAAGTTACTCTACGCCGGGGCCGGTTAGTACACGGATGGGTTACTGTCTACGAGGGACAGGTCGACTATCTCGAGGTTGGTAACCAGCCAGCGGGCCCGGTCAACTCAGCCTTCTACTTTCCGTGGGATGGTAGAATGAGTATCAGCTGTCCGGCTTAGTAGTAATAAATGGGGACTGTAGCTGCCAGTTAGGCAGATCTGTGGCTCAGGTATTGGCCTAAAAGTCGCCGGCCGCCTGAGACGTTCGCTAGATGGTGCTATATTCATCAAATGAACCTGGTGAACTCTGGCAGTGGCAGTGTGACGATGACGGCACCATAAACATTGTTGTTCGCTATTTCTATTACTATGAGTGTACCGTGATGGTTTTACGCCGCCGCCGCTGAGACACTGATGATGGTCATGTAGTGCACGTTATTATACTGTGGCTGCCTCGGGCTGCAGTGATGTAACTAATGTCTAAGCGTCTGTGATGCATGGTATCACGAAGTGGCAAGGACGTCCCACATGTAATAACGTAGTTCTGAGAATCAGGTGCCCGCGCGCCCGGTGTATCATAATACTGCCTGGAACGTGTGATACCACGGTGCACCAATGGTGGGGCATCAATGGATGGGAGGCTTGGACGCTTATACTCGCTTACTGGCCTGCTGTAGCTGGCTGAAACACCGGGGACAAAATCCTCTTGGGCCAGTGGCGTAGCCGGAAATGTGAGTGTGAATTTGGTACACTGTGGTTTTAAAATATGAGATCTGGTGGCAACAGTTGTAATTATTTTCCTGAGAACCAACTGACCAAATTGGCACATTCGGTGCAGTTTAAACGTGTGCTTATGTCTTGTTTGGAGCATGGGGGGCTGGGTCCCCTTGGCTACGCCACTGCCTTTGGCCTCTCTTCTAAGTCTTTTTTAAGCTTGGACACTATGATGCTACAGTCATAAGTGACCGTGGTCTGTCTGTTGGTCGCTCAAGAGGTTAGAGGTCATCGTTACCAGAGTTGCTTGCCTACGAATCGTCACGGAATTGTCGGGGAATTTCGTAGTGTCTGCAGAGTGATCACCGTCCCTGAGTATAGTAGAACTGACCTTGAGTCATAGGCTGATATGGCTGCCTTGTCATAGCTCTACTACGCATCAGCTCCCTTCGTCTGATCTTCCGTGCCTCCGCCCGTCTGTCTTCGTCTGACCATTCTCCCCCTCTCCTCACATATGGTAGGCCTACTCCCGGCCGGCTCGCCACCGTCCGCTGTGGTCCGCTTTTTTACGCGCGGGACCATTACGACGTTATGGCACCGATGGGAAATTGCGTCACTGTGGGCCGCCAGGCGGCCGCCGGACCAATGCGCAGCTGCGTATTGGCC
>Ga0209367_1008914_pt1 | contig 13686 bp, 7 predicted proteins | sample WorMetLIZISLAND2_FD_187412 | JGI IMG/M metagenome (GOLD analysis project Ga0209367, IMG submission 187412) | Marine gutless worms symbiont microbial communities from Max Planck institute for Marine Microbiology, Germany - Olavius geniculatus... ... | reverse complement strand
CCCGTATATTCATGTCTCGTATTTTCATTTCTCGCATTTTCAGCGTCCCCGTCCAGACACCGCCCGGTCAAGATGACTGGCAGCCAGTGTGTCTGGACAAATGAAATCCCAGACCAAGCAGTGGCCCTCCTTCCAAGGCGCTGTGCTGAGTCCATCCGGACATTTGCCGTCATCACGTGACAGCGTCGATGGTTCAAGTCTGGCTAGTACGTCGGCTGACGCCAAGGCGCGCTTGATGAGGTCACTGACGGCTCTGTGTCTGGCGTGACGACCGGCAGACTGGCGGCAGCTGAAACCGTGTGTCCCTGATGTGTCGACGGCCTGCCCCCCCCCAGATACATGTGTGTGAGACAGAGACGGGTGCGCCGAGACGCAGTGCGATGGCGATGCGTAGGGCTGAGTCGTCTAGCCTGGTGCCGACTGAAGAACATGGTACAGTATAATATACGTAGCAGGTCACTAGCACATGCTCCTGAAAAACTATTTGTATCGTATACAAATACGTGATGTGTAATTTCAAACCTCATTATTATAATGCACTAGGCCTAAGGCAAAATATTATTTTTGTTTGCTATTGGTTATTGCGTGTGTAGGTTTTCTACTGACTAGTCACTTTTGGGTTTGCGTTACAAACGTTACAGCGTAGGGGTATCACATTTTACACAATCAATCATATCGGCAAACAATAATAACAATTTGATTACGAGCCCACTGACCAGTCTTGTACAGCGTTGAAAGAGTCTTCATTGGTAATATCGTACATGAGGATGAAGCCCATAGCACCGCGGTAGTAGGCTGTCGTTATCGTTCGATATCGTTCTTGTCCGGCCGTGTCCTGTAACAAGCAACCGAACCATAATATTGAGTATCTGGAGTGATAAGCCAAATACTCATTATTTGGCTCATCATTTCAATTAGCTAGCAGCGTCAGTAATTAACACGCATTTGGCAATAATTAAAATACCAAAATGCCTTACAAGCGAACACACGTATCGTATCCTCAACACTTAAGGAATACAGTGGGAGTCAAAAGATATAAGAAAATTTTACCCCTTCACCCCCACACTAACTTGTTCTACAATTAATTTTTCAGAGACTGAAAATTTTAAAGCTATATTTTACACGCATATCTGTAACATTTTGTGTTCAAATCTATACCAAACTACAAAGTATCATTTAATTACTACTAACTGTAAAAAGTTATGCCATATTATGCGCGATCACTCAAACAATTTTACATTTAATTTGAAGGCCCACTGTACAGACTTTATTGCAAAGGATAAATGGCCAACAAATTCACCAGACCTCAATCCACTTAACTATTTTGTGTCTGGTGAAATACTGCAGAGTATTCCAGAGCTAAAAAGTGCACTGCAGCAGATATGGGATGGCATGCCGTATAGACTTTCGAAATGAATGCAATGGGTTTCGGCTGGTCGTGATCATTTTGCACATTAGATACGAACTTTTTCAATAAATATTTTGACTGAATTCTGTTAGCTGTTTCAGATTCTGCAATACCTGAGTAATTTGGGTGTTTTTTTGATCTTTTCTTAAATGGCAAATAGAAAAAGTTGCGTTCATAATCAACGCATTTTACATGCAGAACTTTCAAAGTTAGAAATAACTGAAAGAAACCTTCTAGTCTGAGTAAGTAAACAATCGTGAACTTGTGTGAAAAGTTTCGACGGCTTTTGCTTAATGTATCACGATAATGATGTTTACGTGTACTCGGTTGCAGTGTACAGACCCAGATCTGTAGTTTGATGCGCTTGTCCTGCTGGAATACGGTCTTGACCTTGAAGTCGATGCCGACCGTACTGACGAACGACGACGAGAACGAGTCGTCCGAGTAGCGGAACAGAAACGACGTCTTGCCGACGCTGCTGTTGCCTATGATGAGCAGTTTGAACATGTAGTCGAAGTTCTGGTCGGCCGCATCCTTGGTCCCCGCCTGCATGATGCGTGTGATGAGATGAGATGTGATGTGATGATACACTGGACTACGCGACTTGACTGCAGCAACCGACGCAAACAGACGCTGAAAGTGGCGCTGCTATTACACAAGGACTCGGGACTGCTGCTGCCGCGGTATGTAGACTCGTCTGCCTCACTGCAGTCACTTCCAGCTATCACCGCCCTCGAGCCTGCGCATACGACGATGTACGGTACAATGAGAAAAATTTAATGTGCGCCGCAGTTAAAACTGTCGAGTAGTTTCTGTCACTTTGGAGCCGTCCACACGCATTTTCAATGAGCGGTCTGGACGCATGTACACTGTACACTGTCATTACGCCTGGGATCGCGAGTGTTCCCGAGTGACTACCAACCCCCCCTCCCTCCGAACACGCGGCCCATGACGTGAAATCGACTTTTTTATTTTCTACATTTCAGCACCATTTCTGAAGTAACACTAATATTGCAAATCTTATATCATGTCACCTGTGTATATATCGTCATTCATTAGAGTTGGCCTTTGCTACAGCCAGTGGTAGAACAATAAATTTGAGCTAATGCTCACGAAACGCGCGAAAGCCTATAGCAGTTCCGGTTCAGTAGTTTAGCTGAAATTAGAATGTTTACGCTAAGTTAATATACAAATACCAAATTCTCTATCTGCATCGCATAACGATAGTTCCGTGGCGCTACCTTGTGAATGATATAGACTTGTGTCGCAGCCCGAAATCGCCAAAAATGCATAAAACCCCCTATTTTGGCGTTCAAGGTCATCAAAGATCATTGAATTCGGCACCAATCGAGAGCCAGTGTACGACATCCTATTAGTAATTAATAGTAACCTAGGCCCTATCTCACACCGCTACTGAGATACAGCGAATTACTGGCCAAAAATCGCAAATTTTGCCCACCACTTTCTCATTTAGCGCTTTCGTTCGGGGTGACCCCCCTTCGAATTTAAAAGCTTTACGGTTCCTGAAACTAGAGTCTTCCAGGCAGCCGACGGTGAAGATTTGGTGATTCTAGCTTGCACCGCTTTTGACTGATCCACTCCTCGTGTGACAGACAGACAGACAGACGGACGGACCGAATTGCGATGGCTAAGGCGCGCTGAAAGCAGTAGCTGCTTTCGCGCGTAAAAATTAATCGCGTTGTTTTGTACAGACGTACACGGAACTTGATACACATTCAGTTACAGTTTGTTTTAAAAACCCCAAAAAAATCAACGTTCAGCTCACAAATTGCTAGCATTGTCGAAAGTCAAATCTTTGAGTGACAGCAAGAAACGAACGCGTTACCGCGCGTTCGTTTTTACGCGCGAAAGCAGCTGCTGCTTTCAGCGCGACTTAGTCATCGCAATTCTGTCCGTCCGTTCGTCTGTCTGTCTGTCACACGGGTGGATCAGTCAAAAACGGTGCATTCTAGAATCACCAAATCTACACCATCGGCTGCCTGGAAAACTCTAGTTTCAGGAACCTTGAAGCTTTTCCATAAATTTGAAGGGATTCACCCCGAACAAAGGCGCTAAATAAGAGGGGTGGGAAAATTTGCGATTTTTTAGCCAATAAGTCGCTGTATCTCAATAACGGTGCGAGATAGGGCCTAGGTTGCTATTAATCACAAATAGGAAGCCGTACACTGGCTCTCGATTGTCACCAAATTCAGTGACCTTGGATGACCTTGAACGCTAAAAAAGGTTTTTTAAATAGACTTTTGGCGATTTCGGGCTGCGAGACACTTTTCAATAGCAAATTGCGCCGAAATCAATTGAGATAAACATGGAGAAACTGCATACAAAATTTTCAGCATTGAACGTAGATTCGACGGTCCAAGTCTCGATTTTCTAAATTCAAGGAAACCTGCGCACGACGGCATCAAAAAGCGGTACCTCCGTAAAAGTCCTTATTTAACTGTTGTTGGCCAGTCTTTTGTGAAAACGGTTGCAGATAGGCATAGGCATGCTGCCTATCAGAACAACCACTAGTGACGAGCTTTTCAGTCGTATCAACATCGACGATTTTGAAAACCCTGAACTTCCAAAATAAGGTTTTTTTTATTGATTTTTGCTATCTTCGGCTGCAGCGCACACTCAAGAATGAACTGCGTCGAAATGGCTAGAGATAGACCGACAGTTTGCGAATAGGAACTGCTATAGCCTTTTGCGCGTCGTGAGCATTAACTCAAATTTCTTGTAATCGAGTAGTCGAAAGACTCAATTATGCTCAGCTATTTTTGACGCGCGACGCCGGTTTTTGGCCGAACGTTAAGTCGAGACTTGGGTACTATGTGTCGTCTGTTTGTCTGTCTGTAATGCATGTATTGTGGTTAAACCGTACGTCGTAGCGGGTCGGCGATGGTACCGTTGCATAGGGCGATGATGAGTTCCTGTAGGTTGTCAATAGTAACAATGTCTTTATCTGCAGCGGTTTGGCCTCAATTTTGAATGCAAAGTTGCTGCCTGCAGCTATCACCCACGTGCGCCGAATTACCGTATCGTATTCTTGCGTTGATTGTAGCGGTCTATATAGCAGCGTCACCATAGCGTGTATTAAACTAGTCACTCCGGGAAATCGCTTTCACTGCACGCCAATGCCACGTATACGCTATGCTACACTGTATTAACGGCAGTTTAGTCGGTGCTACAACATGCGCCATTCAGCGCAGTGCTAGTTCAAGCATAGATAGGCCCACCAAACGATCAATAATACGACGCGTACTGACCAGGTACAGAATTACGGACTGATTGACTGCAAGTCGTCGTACAGTACCAATATCTGATATCTTCTAGCAGTGACTGAACAGTCTTCATGGCATGGAGCGAGTCCGGCTACACGCTACATACTGACTTATCTCATCTGCAAACCGTTCAGACTGACGACTGAATAGATCTACTGTAGGTTACTGTCGGTATTAATCAGTGCTAGAGTCGCTGAGCCCTCGGGGACTTGGATTGCTGGAAAGCTATAGGGGCCTAGCTGAACCTCAGAACATGTAGCCTAACGGATCGAACGGTAATGCATTTCCTTCATCCGCCCATCCGACATCTTACCGTTGATTTCAATGCATCCATCGCACTTTATGTTACAAATATCTATGACGGGTTCTTACAAAAAATTTGAGCTAATGCTCACGAGACGCGCGAAAGCCTATAGCAGTTCCGGTTCAGTATAATAGCTGAAATTGGGGTGTTCACGCTAAGTTAATATGCAAATACCAAATTCTCTATCTGGATCGCATAACGATAGTTCCACGCAGCCGACGGTGAAAATTTGGTAATCCTAGCTTGACCGCTTTTGACTGATCCACCCGTGACGGACGGACGGACAAACAGACAGACGGAAGGACAGAATTGCGATGGCTAAGACGCGATGAAAGCAGTAGCTGCTGTGGCGCGTAAAAATATAACAATTCAATCAATGCAATCAATCAGCGTTAGTCAGTGCTCGGCGTTGTAATGATATCCAGCGGCGAAATGAGATAAAAAGGTTGGGGATGTTTGGGGGCAAAAGGTTGCAATTTTCCGTCAGACAGGTAAATTTTCGACAAAGGAGATGTGGGCCTCTAAATTAAAATTCTGCCTTTAAATTTTCCAAAATTAAAGATTTTTAACCAAAATGTGAAAGAAAATTTTCTAGCGAAAAAAAGCCGCCAGGCAAAAACTTACAGGGAAGCAGTAGTCGCCAAAAAGTATATAGAAAGAGTTTCTTTGACACGATTGGGTTGCAAGATAGTACAGTAGGCTAGTGCTAATTAAGATTTATTTATAATACAAAGTAACTGCTAAACCTGAACTATAGCCGAGCTTACGTAGGCTAAATCATAATGTTGCATGAGGTGAATCATTTGGACAAGTGTTTCAGCATACGTTTGTCTAATTTACCTCAACGTCTATGTTTCGAGAAACTAACAAAAGAAGTAGATTGCTGCAACATGAACTTCTTCCCTTCAATTATTGGTGAATACATGTAGGCCTAAAATAGAGTAAAGGTGGCTTAGCCTTCATAATGACAAACTTCGTAATAATAAAATTGAAAACATTTTCAAAGTGAAAGATGCTGCTGACATAATAAGTGCTGTGCCTAACGGGTATAATAAATTTACATCATCGTAGAACAAAAGTTTCAAAATCGCTATGAGCGACGCCAGCAAAACTATTTTCTGTAGGAGGGGAGGAGAAGCCACGTCACTTATACCTCGTTTACAAGATCAAGCAAACATCGAGCAATCATCGAGCAAACATCCAGCAAATGCATTCAAAATACACGTGCACGACGTGTGCTCTAATTGCTCGATTTTTGCTTGATGATTGCTTGATCGTGTCAACGGGGTATTAGGCTAGGTCTACCTGACTTACCTGTCACCCTGACTCATTGGAGCGTCAGACACATAGTCATTGGGCTATTTATCACTTCTTCAGTCTTTTAAAGAAAGAAAAACCCGAAAGAAAATCCGTTTTTCCCGGTCGCCGATATGGGGATCCTTTTCCAAAATTCCCATGTCAAATGGTTTTTGTTTTGCCTTTTCCCCCGTTAATTAATTTAACCTTTTTCTACATGCAGTAGGCCTACGCTAGCTAGTCGCCAGTTATTACGGCATGACTTGATCACAATCATAGTATCTGTTTACCAAGTACCGTATGACACAGGCTGTTACTTATAAATTGTAATCTAATGCGAGGTTAAGTTTCTGGTGGCAACTGCCCGATTCCAACGGCAATAGCCGGGTCATTAAAAACATATCATTGCGGCGCTATCTATTAACTCGCTTACCGTCAGGCGCGTGCTGCCGACGCAGATTTCTTGATCAATACAGTCTGCAAGCTGGCCGTGAATAGTGAGCGCACGGCACAGCACATCAATGAGCGGGCGCTGGCGCGGCTGCTGCTGCTGCTGCTGTTGCTGCAACTGGCGCTCCATGCCCAGAGTCTGTTGACGACAATCGCTGCAGCTGCACACTAGGCATCTGCAACTCGGTGGCGACATCATGCGAATAAGTATGAAACAATTTGAAGACGGCAGTTTGTACCGGTATTACACGAACACGAATGCGTCAGTCTCGTGTGTACTAGGCTACTGAATAAGGCTTGGGCTTACCTCTCTTGCAGTTAATTATGCGCTTAGTAATCGCTGTCTTCCGTATTTGATAAACATGCATGCATAGAGAAAACTGAACGCGTCAGTTTTCAACCAGGAACAATAATTGAATGAGGTGACGTGACCTAGCCTAGATTCAACTGACCACTTTTAAAAGTTGAAAAAAATCCCATTGATTGACTGATCATTGATCAAAGTATTTCTAAAACCGAAAATTTGCAAGATACACAAAATTGATGGCACTCTTTTAAACTAGTCTGGTACAGAGCTGCGCAGTAATTAAATGGTATGTAATTCAATTAGGCTACGCCATTTAATTGCAAATTACAATTGTAATTTGTAGTTCAATTACACGGATATATAAATGTAATTTCAAATTGCATCTGAAAGTTTCAAGTGGCAACGTCTATTAGTCATCACGTCAATCTCTTACTTTTTACATCGCACTGACTATTTCACCGGCACCCGGCTATATGGCCGGTCAAAACAAAAAGTCGCAGTCGCCCCTAGCGAACGACATTAAATAGGCCTACAGTATACGCGCTACTGACTACACGGTGTTTCATAAAAAGGATCCCTTTTTGTTTTTTTTCATAATTCACTCAAATGTCGATCAATTTACACAAAATTTGTACCAGTTGTAGCTGAAGAAATACTAATTCAACATATTGAAACAAAATATGGCAGTTAATTCAATATTCTTTGCTAGTCGTGACGCAACGCTGACGTCATAATGTGTCACGGGTACAAGCTTGATAGTCTCAACAAGTGCTGTCAGTTGCTACCCTGCTTCGATGGTGAACTGACGTACGTAGGCCCACTAGCTAAAGCTGTTCAAGGCAGTGACAGGTCAAACAACCGGGCCTCACAGGGACGGATGTTTGACCGGTCATTCCGGGCGCGTTTGACAGGTGATAAAATTTGACCAGCTGCCGGTCAATATCTTGTGCCTTTTTATATAACCACTTGTGTAGAAAATTGTTGCGCAGCATAATGCAGTTTTGCCATGTTCACCTCAAAACGGGCGACTCTTCGATCAGTTTTGCTGCGTGATCTCCGATCTTTGTCATATAAGACGTTCGAACAGTTAATGTTTCTCAAAGCCAATGACTGACAGCAGATCTTCCGTTTCGCTAATCGTTCGTGAGATGAACACTTAACAATATGACCATCAACAGATAGGCCTAGTCTTGCTATGAGGACAATTTTCGAATGATGTCGAGATAAACAGCTTCTTATAGTGAATGTAATTCCGCGTGATTTTGAATTTAATGTAAAGTAGACGCATCCGAGCGATTTTTAGCCGACCATAGGCTACTTTAGTAAAGGTCGAGCTATTGGCATGAGCTGTCGTTCGTCTACGGATGTGTTGTGACTAAACGGTGCAAGATAAGGCCTACGTTGCTATTGATCACTAATAGGAAGTTGCATACTGGCTTTCAAATGAGATATAAATCAATGACCTTGGATGACCTTGAAGGGTCTCTGTAGTTTATGCGGATTTTGTCGGGGTTCTCTGGCGGTCAAGAGTTAACTATACAGTAACTAAGCGATATGCATTGCCTATTATCGGTTTTACAATAACCTAATGAACTGTTGCAGCGATGTCTATGACCACATAGACCTACTAGAAATTACCGAGTTTGCAAAAAAATCCAACAATGACAGATTCACCTTCTATTTTTGACTTGCATATACAAAAAAAATCAGCCCCAGCAAGCTTTGCCCGGCCCTAGACCAAGATATTATTAGCCGGCTCTGTCCTTAGACCTCAGTGGCATCAGTGACTGAACCTAGTGTCCGATTCTACCCGATTCAGGACCAGCGCTGGTCTTCCATCAATGTTTCTCCATACACTGGACACATTCTGACGCCAAAATGCATCATGTCGGGCGACCAAGTATTTTTTTCATTTTCCATGAATGTTGTATTCCTACGTGATTTATGATTAATGTGCCTATACTAAATATCCTATATGATGACGGCTGATTACGGCCCACGTGTCGCCCGATGCTTTTGTATTCAGGCATTAACAGTTAAACGGGATCGCACGCTTGTATTATAGATCTAGCAGCCGAACGCGGTAACATCTGTTTCAAACATTGTGTGTGTTGTTTCGTTGAACGAAAACCTTCCCACTCAAAGTTGGTTCTTTGTCCTGTACGGCATACGTTTCTCTGTAATACTATGTTACTGTAACGAGTCGTACTATTATCGATCATTACTGAATGGCAAGCTGTCGGCGCAGAAACTGTCAATAATAATCTGAAAACGACTGTGGAGATTTTGAACAATTATTCTGTCCAGTCTTGCGTTGCTAAACGTTACGTTGCGTTGAGCACTTCTCAAGTTCTTATACGCGACGCTGCGATTGAGTTCTGAGCTCAACCAGATGATTCACCAAAAGCTTAGTCTACCGTACGCCTATCTGTTTTATGCTTTGGTTTTATGTAACTGTAATTACGCCTACATACAACGACTGTTATTTATATGAAAAGTGCACGCGTAGAATGTCGGTGCCTGCTGCTGCTGCTGAACACTGCTAGCGGTATCGTCGGTTTTAAAAGTTCCGTGAAGATGCAATTTTCCGACAGATAAATTATGGTGCCCACAAATTTCAACTTTGCCCGTAAATTCCCCTAAATGGGGACTTTCAGCCTTAAATTCTCTATTTCTTGAAGAAAATTTTCCGAAATGATTAAGAAAATTTTTCGACAAGCTAAAATTTAGGACGCCTGGGCGGGGGAATTGTTCCCACGCAACGACGACGCCACTTGCTATTTGTTGGCGTTAATAAAAATAACTGTGTGTGGACTCGATTTCATTCAAACAGAAATCATGACATCAGTTTTCAGACGTCACGTGATTCTTCGCAAATGACTGTTACACATCACACACAACATACAGATAGCAAAATAAAATTCATAGAACTCGAGTCAACGCGAATAACTGTGCCGGCAATCGTATAGAAATATAATCAATCACCCCACAGCGCCGAACGCATGCGCAAGACGTAGGCCAACCTAAAAGCTAAAACACAGCAATTTCGAAAAATGCACTGCCTAGGTCATCGTTACGAAAATAGTCGAAGTAGAAACTACAAACGTCACCGAAGGCTGACAAAAACCAAAGAACACGTGGATTCTGATAAACGAGAATAGAATAAGCAATACACACCGGCTACAAAAAGGCTGCTCCAAATAAATCACCTCCCTAACAGGGGAAATTTGCGAATCCCCTAAACCATCTCGAAGCTTATCAGATTTCACTGTCGACGCAGCGTGCTAAAATGCATCAGCCAATAAACGGTTTTACCAATTCAGTCGCAGAGCTGTGACAGGGCGACGCTGACTACGGGAAACTAAATATTTTTACCCGAACATGAATAAAGCTGACACCTGGGCTTCACATCTTCGTATTCCAACAAAGCACGTATACAGAACTGACGTCCAAGCGCATGGCAGTTTTCACGAAAGTTACTCAGCGACTGAGCTGCTTGAGCAGACGATTACCAAGTCAGCTGCATTAGAGCCCGGAGACGCCAACCCACAGCAACGTACAGCAAATGACGATCGACGTCGTCAAGACGCAGCCTAATTCCTGAGTTCAGCCTTCAAACTTACTGCCTACAACGTAGCGACGATATTAGCATTTCATTCAACAAAACAGTCGAACAAACATGACGATAATATCAAGGATTAGTCACCCAGTGTAGACGGCATCGTTGCGAGCCACATTTAGTGGCCGCAACCGCAACGAAAATTTCTGAGTTTCAACAGGGGTTCTAACCCAAAATTTCTCCTTCCCGTGAGGGCCGGGTCCCCTGTCTATAACACAGTGTTACTTGTGTCCGCGTGAGTGTTCTTGACAAATGTCATCCTATTCCGTACAACGGATTTAGCAGAGTGCACGAGTGTGACAGACGGACAGACCAACCACGCCACGGTAACATGTGTCACAATAGTCGACGTCGCTAAAGCTTTCACTGTCAACGATGCCGCCTAATAATAATGTGACCACGAACATTATTATACAGACTCTTTTGTGCTGGTCAAGTCTCCGTAACCACAAACGTAAGCCAGACCACTAAAGACGAGCACAGAGTGACATAACGGAACTGAACTGAAATGGTTGAGTTTTTGATGAACTGACCAATGGGCAAGCAGTAATGCATTACAGTAGGCACTGTCTAACGCGTCGGTGACTATGTGACCACGCGTACGTACGCGTCAACCAATGACCAATAGGCTTGCAATGCTCGCCCACTGGTCAGTTCGTCAAAAACTAAAGCGTGTCAGTTCAGTTCAGTTCAGTTACTTCGCTCTAAAACTATCTGAAAAAACATAACAAATAATTGAATAATAAGCAAAGCTGCCAAGGGTCAAATTCGCACGTTTTATACACTCCGACTACCGGTATCAAATTTACCAAAAAAAAACAAATTAACCGCTCAATCACACACCCAGTTAATGCAACTGACAATCTGTGAATTTCTCATAAGAAACAACATGCATTTCGTGCGAGATAACCCACAATCATTATACACGATCAGTAGACGTAAGCAACAAACGTAGGTAGGCGACGTAGCTCGCGACTGCCATATACAATAGCCGAGCTGCAGACAGGCAGACGCGCGCGCACGCATGCAGATACAGTCGGATACAGACACGCTGTCCGACAATAACGGCCACCTGTAGCAGTCGCGAGCCAACGGTATACACACACATTAGCAACACACTGCATACCAGTTATCAGGGTCAGACTCACCAGAATTTCATTTCAAAGTGTACGAACACAAACATTACCATTATTACCAAAGACTTTAATTCCCAAAAGCTAAACAATACAAAACATCATAAAAACGTGCACAGATATAGCTAAAATATAACACTACATTCCAAATCTGATCATCAACGTAGCCTGTTTACCATTTGCTCAATCAGTGGCACTTTGTGAGTAGCCTAATGCGGCAAAAATTATTACAGAGAGAACAACTAATAAAGAGAAAAAGTCAAAGATTTACCCTTGTAAAGCTGGCAGCAGTTACGCAAAATACTAATTATCCAATGCTAAAGTGCACTGGTCATTCGTTTACCCTTTCGTGTGTTTGTTGATTGTAGCACGTTCAATGGTACTTTCAATAGAGCCACACGGCTTAGAATCAATTGACAAACAACGCTGTCGTCTTTCGGACAATTAGGTGGCGATGGTGCTCACAAAAAACATGCCAAAGCTGTATGACGAAATGAAATCTGCATAACAACAAAAACAAAACTAAATACCAGACAAGCAGACGGAACAAAACCGACCCAAACAAACTCAGGTTTAGCTGCTACTGGCAACAACAGGCCACGAACCATCAAATGAAACCGCAGCACACAGAGCTAATAACAAACAGTAGGCCTACTGGCAACCGCACAATAATAAACCAATTAATACCACAAAAAAACGGTTTATATCGAATCAAGAAACAACATCAATTTCTGTTTTTAAGATAGCGGCTAACAAAATGTAACTGCATTATAAAGCTATTCCGCTGTCAACATTCAACATGAACAAAATACAAAACGAATGCAAAACTATAAAATCGCTTTATACAATCAACCAGGCATTTATACTGACAAAATAAAGGCTACTAAACAATTCTGTTAAGGAATTTAACGTATATAGTAGAATCCTACAGATCTGTTGCACTGGGATTGCCACAAAAAACTTATTTACAACTTTTTATGCAAAAATACAACAACAATTACAATGTTACCTTATGCTAATCTACACCATCGACAAACTTGCCAATGTTTACATCAATTTTCTACGCAATGCACAGAATTCACAGACGTCAACTAAAAACTGGTAACAATTATTCATAAACTGTATAGCTCCACATACGAGGGCCATCCCAAAAGTTTCCGGCCTCGACTAGACAACAATATTTTCAACAATCTATACACCAGTAAAACGTCTATCCTTTACTGACTCGTATGAATCTGCTGCAGATATGACGTCATTGTAATTTATGACGTCATACAGCACTAAATAGAAACGAACGATTTTTAGTGTCAACGAAAGAGGCTTGAGTCATTCATCATCGTGGATAGCAGAAACCACCCTGATCAAATTTCAGATTTCAAAATAGACAATAGTCATTGGGGGTCAGGTCATTATTGTACGCATGGTCTTAGCGTACTAAGTCATGGTCATGAACAGCCAGATGGGTAACTAGGGACTTTGGACTAAGGTGCAGTGCTGGAATTAGAGGACTACGGCGTGGGGTTTGCTACTGTCTAATATGTCGAGGCCGGAAACTTTTGGGATGACCCTCGTACGCCTTTAAAACAAGATAATGTCCACATGAACACGGAGTCTGTCCAATGCATTTCGACAGTTTACAATATATGTCGGTATCACAGGCGCGCGGTAGCGCAGCCCTGTGTTAATGGCGACCGGCTAAGTCAATGGAGAATGGCAAAATTCGACCCCGCGCAGATCCGAAACCCCTCAACCGATCGACACAAAATTTGAAACAGGTGACTATGTCCACGAGACGACCCCCTGTGCAAAATTTCGTGCAAATCTGTCCATTGGGGGCTTCTCAGCAAATGGGTGAAATATAGCGAAAATTTTTCTAGTATATATA
>Ga0209367_1008913_pt1 | contig 13686 bp, 5 predicted proteins | sample WorMetLIZISLAND2_FD_187412 | JGI IMG/M metagenome (GOLD analysis project Ga0209367, IMG submission 187412) | Marine gutless worms symbiont microbial communities from Max Planck institute for Marine Microbiology, Germany - Olavius geniculatus... ... | reverse complement strand
CATTACATACAAGACCATCCACACTACTCAGCCTGCTTATCTGAATTCTGTTCTGGAACATTACATTCCATCTCGTACATTGCGTTCATCTGACACTAATCTGTTGTCTGTTCCTCGTGTCCGTACATGTTTTGGCTCTAGAAGTTTTTCTGTAGCTGCCCCTACTATTTGGAACTCTCTTCCTTTTGACATCCGCAATAGCCGTTTATTAGCTTCCTTCCATTGTAAACTCAAAACATTCTATTTTTCAACGTCTAGCCATCTTTAGTGGCCCGCCTTACTCCTTACCTCAGCGCCTCAGATTCAGTGAGTTTCTCGCTGACATTGTGCACTTTATAAATTAAATTTACTTACTTACTTACTTACTTACTAATCGTCATGCTGTGAAAGATAAAATAACCATTATAAACGATTAAAATCTCAATATTAACTGTGGCCAAATGCCAAAGTCAACTCAGCCTTCCATCCCATTCCCTCCAGGGTAGGTGAACTGCAATTTTAGGTTTAGCTGGGTTTTTTGTGTTTTGTGTTTCTGTAAAGGTTAAACTTTATGTTTCTTTATTGTAAAGATTAAACTTACCGTACCATTACTATGTGTTTGCGTGCATTTTGCCTGAAAAGGCCGTCCCCGAAATGACCTATACTGTGTCGAGGGGAACGTTAAACTCTACTCACTCACTCAGGCATTCTGGCCTGTATGGCTGGAGTTAAGGTGGGATGTGTTCACTGGCTTCACGTGTGTCAGGCAGCATGTAAAACTGTGTGATCCCATACGGCAGATAAAGCTCCAGAGCTCTGCAATAGGTTTCCTATGATAAAATATACACAACAACAGCTAACAAACAAACCAAGTGACATTGTTTAACCTGTTGGTCTTTTGAGCCTGGTTTTTTCCTGTCCGCCTTAGACAGAGTTCCAGCAGCCCAGCGAGATGACAGTGCAATCCATAGACAAACGACAAAAACCAGGTACCATTTCATTCTCATTCTTCCACCAGTAACTGGCAAACATCTGATTCTTACAGCAGACTGTACACGCAAACAACAACCAGTACCACCTCATTCTCCTAGCAGACAGTCTGTACCAACACACAAATACATAGCACCTCCGCTGATAGCAAGCAAAAGTTATCAACTGGCAGTGGTGGATCCAGAAACTGGGAATAGAGGGGCAGAAGGGTAAGGGGTGGAGTCTGGGGAAGGGGCATAGCCCCCTCCCCAGAAAATTTATGAAAATTTGATGTAAAAATAACGCATTTTGGTGCAAAATTTTCATATGTTTTTAGATGCATCCGGTTGATAGGGGGGCAAACGCCTCCTGGCCCCCCTTGAATCCGCCACTGTAAACTGGTCCTCGAATCGGGTTCTAAATTACTTTTTTGCATAGCATTTCATCTTCAGAGTCAATATCTGAAATAAAATTGTTGGGTTTTTGTTAGATTTTGTTCAGGAGCAACTTTCTTACCTTAGTATACACTGCATTCTGTGTGCAGCTTGCCATCAATAGGGCAGCATTGTTAAGAGTATTTTTACGGTTATTTCTGTTCTGTTTTAGTTCTTTCAGCATAAACAGAAAATTTATCAGCCCTTGTTGATGAATTTTCTGTTTATGCTAAGGGAGTTAAAACAATAAAATGTTAAATCTTAACATAACATGCATAAGTGTACAAAATCTAAAAACCTACATTTTTTTAGACCATTTGGCATAAAATTACTGGGTAATTGGCCGCTATGGCCAAGGGCCGCCATAGCGACGTTTGGACTAAAATTCACATCGACAGACGCGTCATTGCGCTTTACATTAACATTCACCAGGGGCCGAAAATTTCACGTGTAATTTAGTAAAATTTTGTGCTTAATATTAAAATTACAGTTTTCGCTTCCAGTTACGGTTAACATTAGGCTTAGGGTTTGGGTTTAGGGATCAGGTTAGGGTTAGCATTTTTGAAAGATTTATGTGACAAAAATGCACAGCATAAATTAGTGTACAATATGGACAGACGAATCATTACGCAACATTCACATTCATCAGGGGCAACAATTTCACGTGTAATATAGTACGATTTTGTGTTTAATATTAAAATTACGGTTTTAGCTTACAAAGATAAAAGTAAGGGTTAGGGTTTAGGGTTAGGGTTAGTGTTACGGGAAACAATCAGGTTAGGGTTAGCATTTTTGAAAGATTGATGTAACACAGTAACACAGTAACAATAACACCATAAATTAATGTACAATATAGGTTATAAGTTCGACGGCAGTGCACGTGCCTACAAAAATTGCCAATGGCTACCCGTGACGGTCTCCTTGGACCTGAGGAGCTAGTTGGTGGACTGGCGATCTGTGAAGCTACGGCCGAGGTCGTCAGTTGCGGTTGTCGCCATAGGGAAAGCTGCCATGGTGTCTTTCGCTATGGTGGCCCCTCACTATGGCGGCCCTTTGCTATAGTGGACCCAAACCAATTACTGTACATTTTATTTTTCAGTAGAAAATTTTCATAACAATGCCATCATATTGACAATTTTGTTTACAGATTGAAATGTATAGAGATAAGAAAAATGCTTATGAATAGAAAACTAAGAAAACCCTACAATTTTATTACTGATATCTAGTCATAAGTAAGTAGCGATTGCAATCCTAGGATCCCGAATCCCGGGATCCCGGCCGTTTTCGCCAATCCCGAATCCTGGCGAATGGCGGCGTCCCAATCCCGGGATTACGGGATAACGAAAATTAGTTGAAATTGTACTTTTTCACGTGTTAAATGATAAAAACAAAAATTTTAGCCATCTGCTGAATAAATTATTTATGTGCTCTAGAGATCCACTCTTTGCTGTGCACCGTAATTCGTATTCTGACAGTCATTATCACTCCCTGCAGTTCAGATATGCCTTCCGTATGGGCCTATACTACATCATATGCATGAAATAAGTCAATAAGAGATATTAAAATGACGACCAATCTGTGAGCCTAATCCCAAAACGGGATCCTGGGATACCGGGATTACAAATTTCGCAATCCCAGATCCCGGGATTGAAAATTAAATCCCGAGATTATAATCACTAATCACTAGGTTTTAAAAACACTAACAGAATCATTAGAATTTGAGGACCAGTTGGTAACTGTTCACCCTGATAGCCATGGCACACAGCATATACTCAGAGATCATAGCTGAGCTTTCTTCTGCTGAAATACGCTGCAGGACCAATACTGGAGTTGATGGCTATTGACAGCTATTGAGCAACTCCACTTACTACGTAGACTACTAAGCTGATTACTTGTCTTTCACGGCAATGTGCACAGAGTAGTGATTTGTAGCAAAAAAGACCCGACTGGAAAAAAGAGTATCTCCCGATCTGCAAAACTACACAATATTAACCGTTTTGCCGTAATGCCTTGTGTAAAATGTCCTATTCCGTTTGTAAACATCAACAAAACACTGCAAGTTCCTGGTGTTGTAATAAGTTAACCACAATAAAACCTTAGTTACAAGAAAAACATCAACAAACACGTCGTCAATCGTCGATAAATTATATATTCTATGCGGTGATTTGCAATTTTGCAGTAAGTAAGCGGTAGTTTTCCACAACCACGACAGAAAGACTACTGCAATCTTTGACCACTGGACGACTGGTAACTTACAACTTACAAGTACACCGTATGATGTTTTCTACTAAATAGTAATTAACTTGGCTATTTCACTGTCTTGTTCAGGAGCATCTGACAAATTAACAATATTATTGTGATAAAAGTTTAGCACAAGATTATTGAGATGGGTGCCTAACCCGCAGTAGTGATGATTCGATATATCGAAAATATCGATATATCGTTTTCGATATTGACATATCGTATCGTATGGCCGAAAAAATATCGAATTTTTCGATATATCGCAATATTTTACACCAGAAGTTTATATTTTTATTACTGCATTGCCAAAGTAATGAGAATAAACGGAGAAAATGACAAACTAACCGAAGCAAGTGTCATAATTTAATGACACGACAGTCATTAGTTAATTTTTAAGTTCACTGGCACATTTTGGTATCTACGTAAAGCAAGCTGCCTTGCTGAACATTCACATCTTGTTCTTGTGCTTGTACATAACACTCACATACTTATCATTTTAAAAATATCGATATTGCAATATTTTCAAAAAAATCTTTTAAGCTATACAAATTATATTACCTATTTATTTACTTGCTTAGTTAGTTTGACCACTGAAAACAATCATGGCCAGTCGTACTCAGCTGTTTGGTCTATCAATCTCTTATGTGAACACAAATTATCACAAAAAATAATGCAAGCAAATGACCACACGTAAGTACAATACAAAAAATGTCAATATTATTCAAGAACACTTAGCAGTAAACGACATCAGCAGAAGTGACGTAATCATCTAGAAAGCATGCAAAATCAGCGCAATCAATACAAAGTCTAAGGCTGCTGCAGTACAACACTATACAATACAATGCGTAATTTTCACTTAAAAACTAACAGACAGACTGTCAATTTAATCTGGCACATAAACAAAAAAAAACTGAAAAGTTTTAAAGAAAACTGAAATGGGAGGTATTGAAAATATAAACAGTCATAATAATGTGAAACTGACATAAATAGGAAAAAACTGGAAAGGGAAGAAACAATCGAAACTAAAACTCTGAAAAAAATTGAAATGAGAAAAAAATATAAAAAAATTAAGTAGATCCGAATAGCCAAGTAGTCAGTCCGAGGGGGTGCTAGCAGTGACTTCTATCCCCCCAAATCTGGAATCAAAATCGAGCACAACTTCCCCCCAATTTTGGGCTAAGGTTCCAGACAATTTCTGACTCAAGTTTTCCCTTCCATTTTGAGCTTCTTTCCTCTCTAGGGCAAAGTTTTGTTAAGGCTGTAGATTGCTCAGTGAAAAATAGGGGGAAGTAAAAATAGGGGAAAATTCTTGTTAAAAGTGCAGATTTAAAAAATGGGGGAATAAAAAATAGGGGGAAAGTTATGTTAAGGGTGTAGACTGCCCAGTGACGTGGCACCGTAACTGTCTGAAATACTCTTATTTGCGATCAGCGCAGATTTAGGCTGTCCTATATTCACCAACTAAAATGAGAAATTCATAAACGTATTTGTCGGGGTTTTCACAAAATCAAATGCCACGAGACCACACTTTTACAAATCCAGCTACATACTGGAAAACTGTCATGCAACAGTGAACATGATTCTATGCTGTTAGCTTCATATTCTAAATCGTTTCGCTCTATGATGTCATAAATTACAACGACATCATATCCGCAATAGACTCATTAGTTTGTAAAGGATGTACAGGGTGCGGCAGAAAAAGTGGACCCCTAAATTTTCTTGCCGTTTTCTCAGCAACCGTTTGGGATTTTAATACGAAATTTTACAGCTTTATTTACTGAAACCTTCTATATCTAACAGTTAAACAAAATGTGATTCTGTTGAAAAACGACGAAGTTATACATGGTTCCTACTACTCTGCAGAATACATTTTCCCTGACTTTTCCCTGACTTTCCAGAACAAAATGAATCGTTTTCCCCGACTAATCTGTTCATGCGAAATACCAATGTTGGCTTTCAATCACTTGCAATAACACTAGAAACGAGGGCGGCAGAACCAATGAAAAAGGAAAAGTATAAACAATTTTGAAATTTGTTTTGAAATTTGAAATTTTTTGAAAAATTTTGAACTGCTGTATGCAGTGTGCGTGCAACAGTTCTGTTTTTTTTCTGCATCTTTGTTAACTTTTGCACCATGGTACTTTTGAATTCCCTGACTTCCCCTGACCGTCTGGATTTTCCCTGACTTCTTAAAATTCCCCGACTTTCGCTGACTTCCCCTGACCGTAGGAACCATGGCATTTGGACGAACATTCGGATACAAAATAATTCCGTCATAAAAAACCTCTCTCTGCTAAGTTAACAAAGCAAATGCTCCAGTCTCATAAGCATTTAGTCACTGACTGTGCTGTTTCTGTCCTTAACCCCTACCATTTCCCTGTAGGTTTTTGATAACAGACCGCGACCTGTGTGAGTGTGTACCCTTTGACTGTGATAAATGTCACAAATTTCACACAAGCCAACTACATGCACAAGTATAATGAACACTAACAAACATGTCTCAATCGGCAGCATAGAAGCTGCAAGCCATTGGCAACAGAAAACAATAACGCCGCTGTATAACAATTCACTGGAAAAAAACGAACTGGAAAGCTTGTACGGTTAAATCAATCAGCACACTGGATTATTTTGATTATTCGCCATCATGTGCTCAATGCACACTGCACAACACTCTTGCTGAAATTGTTGTTGGAAAATGGGAAGGCCAAAATACAACGATGATTGTGTCTGATATTTGAGCGAGTGAGTGAGTAGGGTTTAACGACCCACCCGACACAGTATAGGTCATATATTGAAGTGACTCCACTGCTACAGTGTAGCCAATACAGAAGACAACCACTTGAATTTTTCGCTTTTCGCAGCCGAAACTGTAACATACAGTAACCAGCTGATGCATTTCAATCCATTGCGAAATCAGCACGCTTCATGTTATGCAGATTATAATCACTTCATGCCAGCATTAAATGCTGTAAGTTCATACTGTAAACACTTAAGAGAGAATGTTTGAATGGTACATTGCACCGTTTAGGACGGCAGTGATCTTTGATGTTTCCGCTAAACTTTTGTCACAATGTTATATCGTTATGAAAAATATAATCGGGCAAATTACAGCTGCAATTACGACTGACTGCCAAACAGGGTTATCAACCTGATAAACTGATCAAATTTCTCAGTGAATAAAATGCAAGGAAACTGTAGAGGAAATAATTTTCACTTCACCGAGATTCTGATTCACTTAACAATGCTCATGCAATAGCAAGTGACCTGTATGTTGTTTTTGAACGTTTGCTGCGACTAGTTTGACAAATATGAACTCGATCATTTCAAAGCACCAAGACTTATAGCAAATCTGCTTCAGTACAGGTATCAACAAGCTGGTAGGCGATGTGGCTCGCAGCCGATGTATAAAATAGCCGAATAAAGACTTATAAAGACCGAATTAGATACAGATGCAGTGAGTGAGTGAGTGAGTAGAATTGAAGGAATACAAGCACACCGTCTGAAATAAGGGTCACAAGCTAACATAGAAATGGCAGAAACACAAAGTGCATTCGCTGCAGTGCACACAGTGGGCCGAACAACTTCAAACAGACTGGGGCTGCATGATGTTGTTACTACCTGCAGAAACGATGAAGAAAATGAGAGGCTACAAAAATTCATCGACAGTAAACTTCGCCATGGCCAACAACTGACAGCAGAAGACACTCATACCAAACGAAAATCATGACACAAATTGCTTCATAACAACCAAAAATGTTTTAAAAAATGAACATACAAGAACCTATCAAACAGGCTTTGAGACTAACAAAACAATTACACGCAACATTTAAGGATAACCAGCTATGCTACAAGTCAAAGTCACTTACTTAAGTCTTACTATTGTAGTCAAGACTTGTGCTGTGGACTTGATCTGGTTCTGTGGATATTACGTGCCACTCGCCTGATTTTGAATTTTACCAAGATTCTTCAACAGATCCTAACTTGTTCTTAAGTCAACAACTAATAACTTTGTAAGCTTTTCTAAAGAACTTTGTAAGTTAATTTTCAAAGAGCCACTTACAAATTCCTAGCTCTCAACCAGTAGTGACGCATTGTCACCAAGCCTGGCACAGCCATCGTTCACTCAATGCTGTTGACAGTGCTTTCCAATATAAACAACGACAAATCAAAAGATTCAAAAATGCAGAAACAAAATTTACTTTCATTCTAAACAACAGAAAAAAATAACATTATAGAAACGGTAAGTCTAAATAAATACCGCATGTGTGCTGGGTGATTTCCTAAACCAACTAATGAGCTCTCGTTTTTTGCACTGCTAGCATATTTCCTAAGCCTTCCTCAAGCTTTTTGAAAAATCTCTCTTAAGATCTTCACAAGCTTGACTTCTTCCCAAGATTTAAAAGTTGAACTTAGGAAGTTTTCAAAATCAGACCAGAGACAAAGACCTCACAATACACAATGCATAGGGACCAACTTAATTCACGATTTCACGGCCGTGACATTTTCCATGAAATTGGCCTTCTTAAGTGAAAAACGCCGATTTCCGTGAAAAACGTGATTTTTCATGAATTTTAGCACTTTTAGTTTAATTTATGACAATTCCAGAGTGTAACAGCAGCTTTTGTACGGATGTTGCTGTTTGCCACGTCAACGCACTTCAGCACTAAGTAGTTGACATTGACTGTCTTGAGTCTTGACTTAATGTAGTAAATATTCGTTGTTCTGAAATTTCTTCGTTTGCAATAGCGCAGCATCTCGAAATAACGTCTGTGGGGCCCGTGAATTTCTGAAACTCTTTCCGTGAATTTTCTGCGAAATTTGAGACATTTAAAAAATTCTGCCATGAAATCAGGCATTTTTTCCCGTGAATTCGGTTGGTCCATAACAATGCAGAAGAAGCCAGCTTTGAACTAAGTCATGGCCAACTGACTAAAACATGTCACACCACAACAGCATTATACAGTTCTATCCAGCAGTTAACTATCAACGAAACCAAAAAGGTTTCTTGCACATTTTCGATGACGAGTGCTAGATGCTTTCAATTAAATGTGTTCAATTCTAACTTGTTTGATATACAGCTAACTATATTTCACAAAAGCTTTAATTCAAGGGATACTTTTATTCCATACTCTATTAAAAATTTTCAGTAGGCCTATATATTTTATATTTGTGTATTTTTAATATGTTAGTCGTATTGGTCGTTCATGTTTGCCAGAAAGCTTCATAAACTTGGACTTCAATTACAAAATAAAAGCAATCACCGGCCAGTACAGACTCGGCAAAATTCCACGCAATAAGAAAATTCTGTGGCTTGGCACATAACATTCCATGGCTCACAGAAAACTGGTAGCTACCAATGTCATGCTAAGTTGTTCTATTAATACTAGAGGTCTAGTGATGAACACAAAATCTAGTCTAAGTACATTACAATAATTACACCGGCTCCTCGCAAGCTTAATCAGCAAACCACAGACAATTATGGACATTGCACAAAACACGCACATACCATCGACATTTAATGTCGATGCGCTCGCATACATTTCAGCCAGATGGAGAAAATTTCGCTAGCGTTCCAGCCAGCTGACGCCAATAACTCAGTACAACTTGAATCTGCAACATGCAGATCCAGAAACCAACAAACCAAACAAAAATAATGACGCATCCAAACCGACGAGAGTGCACCAACTCGCAGTGTAAACTAAACGCCGACCGGTCGCCGAGTAGGAAATCGACGATTCCCACAGACACTGCACAAAAAAACACAAAGCTGCCGCAACTTATCAGCATCGACAAAAACGATGACGAAAAACCAACAATTTTACTTACTTAACAAAACGTACAAAATCTAGCAGCCCAGTTCTGATTCAAGCAACGCGGTTACGAATGCAGCCAAATACGAACAAAACAACATAATTAATTTTGACACCTGACCAACAGCTTTGATGACGCTTAGACACAATCGATCAAAGAGACGGCCGTAGAAAAACAAATATCAACAGAAAAAGCTGCCAGTCGGTCCAGTCCATCCGATGTGCTGTAGTCTTCAACAATGCTGCCTCAACTCACAACTTGAGCCTGCAACGCCAGCACATAATAAACTAAATGCAGACAACAGCCATCTTTCACAGACAAGGTGGCAAATAACCCGGCATTTTTTCAAGCCCAATGTGGTCAGCCTCGTGGAATCTTTTTGGGTTCTCATTTCTGGATCTTTTAAACTGCAGACCAATCACTACAAGAAGGCCCAACGTGATCAGTTTCGGTATTTCTACAAGTTTTCAGCTGGTCGATTTATATTAGTTTCTGTCTGCCCCCACAACACAAAATATACTAATATTTGCAAATTAGTGAGTTTAAACGTTTCAAAAACTTAGCCTGAATCAAATATTTCACTACCAGTGGAACAAGCTATGTTAGATTAAGTTCAGGGTTGGTCTTTTAACCCACCTAAAAACCCACCGGGTTTTTTTTTGTTTACATGACCGGGTGTCCCAACCCAGCTCACAGGTCTGTGACTCCAGTGTGCCCATCTCTATTTAAAGTAGCTCATTCAAGCACTAAACAGGAATGCCTCTCGCATGAAGAAGAAGATTTCGCGTAGGCACTTGGCAGCAAAGCTGAACTAGGCCCGTTGCGTGGGTGCTCATCCCCATGACAGCACTTTGAGCTGGCGAAGGCGGAGCCAAATTAAGCCAGTATACAGCGCAAGTCGGCCAGAAACAGACTGGATCGGTATGCTTGCAGTCCTGGCCACAGGGCCTACTGTTGCGCAGAACTCGCCGTTTCTTCCCTAGCGATGGCCTTGACCAACGCCAGTACTCATTTTACCATCCCACAGAGGGTAGAAGGCTGAGTCGACCTAGTTGGCTGGCTCCGTACTGTACACAGTCACCCATCTAAGTACTAACCGGGCCTGGCGTAGAGTAACTTCGTCTCATCCGAGACGCGTTACCAACTACGCCATGCCACCAACCAATGCCTCTCGCATGCACTCACATTAATTCTCTGCACGTTACGCTGACACCAAATCAGACTGACGACAGAGACATATGCATGTGAACAACTTGCCCAGCGTTCTCACTTGGCAGTATCTGAGCTACGAGTAATGCTACAGCAGCAACTAATTTTGTTCAAAGTTAGACGTTTGACTTATTAGCATCATCATTTCTGGCAAGCACCACTAAGAGTGCGTAGTGCCAAATGTAGACATCAATCTCCAGAGTGGACGGTTCTGAGCCAGGTCAACTGCGTCGTCCATATTGAGGTCACTGGATTTCAGATCCTGCCGAATGGTTTTCATCCATATAATACGAGGACGTCCCAGTGGTCTCCTCCAGTTTCCTGCGGGGGAAGCTGTTAAGATCTGTTTTGCATCAGTTTCATCAGGCATTCATGCAATGTGTCCGAACAGGGACAGGTGCCCTGACTGGACTATGGCTGAGAGATATGGTTGCTTGGTTAACCTTCTGACTTCGTCGTTGCGCACATGCTGGTGCCAATTGATTCCTAGCAGCATTCTCAGACACCACTGATCAAGTGCATTGATCTTGTGCACATCATTCTTAGTAACTGCCCAACACTCAGAGCCATAGAGGAAAATAAGTAGACTGCAAGTATTGTACAGCTTCAACTTCGTGTGGAAAGTAAAAAAAGATTTTTCATGGAAATCATGCTCATTTTCTGTTCTGAACCATGTGACTATGCATTCGTTCTTCAGAGAAAGATATACAAATCAGGAAAGCCTTAGCATGGCGAGCTTCGCATTCTATGAAAAAAGTTTGGAGGTCGTCCATGCATGCGGAACTTAAGAAAAAGCTATTCGTCACAACTGTGGAAGCTATACTGTATGGTTGTGAAACATGGACGCTATCCGCAAGGGACGAATCCAGACTAGATGGTTGCTACACTCGTATGCTGAGGATGGTCATGAACATTACGTGGATGGACAAAATGACGAATAAGGACCTCTATGGTAACCTACCGAGGATATCAAATAAGATCCGGGAAAGAAGACTTTGACTTGCAGGGCACTGTGTGAGACATAGCGTGCTAGAAGCAAGTAACCTGGTACTCTGGGAACCAACCCAAGGAAAGTTCAACAGAGGGAGTCAGAGACTGACGTATGTGGACAGCTTCAAAAAGGATACCGGACTTCAGACTACAGCGGAGTTGAAGACACTAATGAAGGACAAGTGCAAGTGGCGTGCCATTGCCCGAGGAGACTCGATCGGATGATGATGATGATGCATCAGAACAAATAGATGGCAGAATGCCATGACATTAAACTGCCATATTTTGTCCATTATCACCGCAACATCATCGACGCTATCTAGACAGTGTCGGCCTGCAGCTACAGCAGAAATAATAACACATTAATGAAAAAGTAATATTTACGAAACTGGATATAACTGTCACTTCGACAGGGTTCCCACTCCTTTGCTGGCAAAAAAAATCCGGGACTTTCCAGGACCCCCATGGAAAAAATGATTTCTATTTGAGCTTAGGAAAAAATGCGTGATCTTCCAGGTCCTGGAATTTTTCAAGAAAAAGTCCAAAACTTTCTGGAAGGCTCTTCCAGGGCCAACTCAGCCTCCTACCCTTCGTGGGACGGGAAATGAGTAGTAGCTTACGGGCTATGGGGTGAAGGCCTAGTGTGGCTGACTGGGGCAGTGGTATGTCTGCTTGCTGCAAACCGCGGGTCCAATTGTTTGTTCGTGCGGGCAATGGATGGCCGCATAGTGCGCTGCGGTATCATTAGCTCATGCCAATCAGCTGCCACTTCCAAGATTGTAAAGCGCTTCTGGTCTTGAAGAAGCATGTAAGAAGCGCTATAGTAAGTACGTGGACTTTACCTTTTAACTCTGCTTTGGGCAATGTCAAGTGCTATACCAATGATGCAACACAAAATAGTGCAGTATTACAACTGTGGTATTATTGAAGCCCGATATTGGCAACAAAAGCAGTAGGCTGAGAACTGAACAAAGTGAGCCCCACTCCATCCCGTCTCCATTTAGAGCCCAGGAAAACGAGTGACAAACCCAAAAGAACTTTTCATTTGCACCCAGTAAGTCAGTGCCTATAGCACACGAAAGTAAGTAAGGACTAACCCTGCCGCGAGTGTTGCGTGGAACACCTACTGAGTTGTAGTTAAACTCGTAGTCATTCCACAGCCGGCCACCACCGCGATAGCCTCCACGCATACCTAGACGCACATACATAGTTATATCATATAATAGTAACAAGACATGTGCACACATACGGAACAGACTAAGTTCCATGGCTTTGTACAAAGTTTTCTGTAGTCAGACAATGGGCGACTTCACTTTTTGACTTTAGAATTTTTCTGAGTCTAAACTTCGGTCTAAGTACCTACTTGAGTCAAAAAGTGAAGTGATTTCGCTGAGACTTTTGCTGAGCCTAAACTTACCTACTTAGACCGAAGTTTGGACTCAGCGAAAGTCTCAGCGATTCACTGGGTCCAAAAGTACCTACTTAGACCAAAGCTGAGCCAAACTAACCTGGCTAAAGTCGGTTCGATTTGCATGGAAGAGATAGCTTTAGCTTTTAGGGCTTAACTTTCGCCGAGTCTGAATCCACTTCAACTTTTGACTTTAGCTGAGTGAAAACATGGCGACTATTTACAGTCCTATGCGTACGGATAGTTTAGTAAATTAAAGCAGTCTGGTACCAAAAATAAATGCCGTAATGAATATGCAATGACGTCAGATGTTACGTAATTACGTTATTTGTGTGTGCGGCGCAATTAAATAAGCAAGTCCAAGCATAAATGGTTAATTAATTTCCTGTTAGGTTTACCTGTTTTTCCGCCATTTTTAATCGTTTTGGTCTAAGTCAGTAGACTTAGACCACAGTTCAAACTGTGGTCTAAGTACAGACTTTAGCGTTCAGCTTTAGCTTTCGCTCAGCAAAAAGACTCAGCAAAAGTCTAAGTCAAAAAGTGAAGTCGCCCAATGTCTATCTATCTATCTCATGAGTGGTGGCACTTGCGAGAAAGTGACTGAACAAATTTTGCTCATCTTTCATCCAAAGAACAGAATGATAG
>Ga0209367_1008912_pt1 | contig 13686 bp, 6 predicted proteins | sample WorMetLIZISLAND2_FD_187412 | JGI IMG/M metagenome (GOLD analysis project Ga0209367, IMG submission 187412) | Marine gutless worms symbiont microbial communities from Max Planck institute for Marine Microbiology, Germany - Olavius geniculatus... ... | reverse complement strand
AGTCTATCAAACATTTCTGCTAAATTTTATTAATTTTTCCCATTTGTTTGAATGCTATACACTAAAAATCAAGAGACCCAGTAATTATGCCCCAACACGCGATGAAGTCACTCCGACACAGAAATTACACGGTAAAAGCAGTACGTAAGGTGGACAAATTTGGCAGCAAATCATGCAGCACTGTCCGCATTCCGTTGTTAAAATTTGTGTGCAGAAAAAGAGCATAGTAAAAAGTGTTGCTATTTGGCGCTAAAGGTATCGCTAATTATGCTACACCGTGTAGTTTTATCCCCCGCCGACCACCAACCGTGACTGTTGTGCAAGTTTGCTGTGCGTCGTAGGGCCGCATCAGTTGTGGTCGCAACAGACCGGTTACATCTTTCGCGACCACTTTCGACGTCGTATTAAAGAAAGACACTCACTACAGTGTCTATATACGAACTGCTGAAATATTGATGTGCTGTGCTGCGTTCTGAAGTAGTGTATTGCACACGAGTTGACAGACAAGCGTTCCGAGCAAAGACGATTCATTAGTCACTACGCCGAGCCGACGACTGTTCGACCAGCCGAGCGGCAAGTCGTCGTCGTCGCCGTCGCCGCCTGCTTGCTCGCTCGGCCTCATTATGATGCAAAGCAACTCAACTCGGCGTTTGTAGAACGACGACGTCGTGGCCAAGTCTCGGTCTCGGGTCTCTGTGCCAGGGAAGATTGATCGGCAGAACGGACGTCGATGACGTCGAGCAAGGTGCTTGCGCCAAGTCAAGTCACCAGGTGGCACTTAGTGTGTCGCCATCACGGACGACGACGTGTCGACAGAATGACGCCGCCCTGTCAGCCGTCGGAAATGAACACTTAGTGACAGGACCGACCGGCAAGACAATCAGAGCCCACGCAGCAGCACAGCACGTCGCAAGTCGTAACCAGACAACACGCTTCCAACGAAACCGCAGACTGTTGCGTTCGGTCTATAAGAATTCCTAGACATTCGTTCACTGAATAAAATCCCCGGACAGTTTGGACGTATTGCATCATCGTCATTAGCAGTCATAATGATTAAATGAGCTTCTGTACAACGGAGTTTATCCCAAAATATGAGGCACTTTGTCAAGGGGAATTATGCCCGAGAACATTATGTCCGAGGAATTAAGTCCAGAGGAAGAATCGTCAATTTCGCCCGGAATAGTGGCAAGATACCGCGTGGGTGTTTAGCGTCATGACCGACCGACGACCGACCTCTCTTCCTTGAAGAGCCTTCCTGGAAGAACTTCAAATGGCCATAACGGTGCCAGATAGACGCATGGTGACAATGGCCATCAATATAGCAAGTCGCCCACCGCGAGTCGAATGATCACGTGACCGATGACGTCACGAGACCCCAAAAGGTCAAGGTCGTGACCACATTATCTTTGAGGCGTCAAATCGCCATAACGGTGCAAGATAGGCGCATGCGTTGAGGTATAACAAAACAAACGGCAACTTGAGTATCGACCATTATTGGATTTTCCCCCTCAGTTCGCAAAAAATCCGGCAATATTAATTTTACTAACTTTCGAAAGACATTTTCCAGTCACTATTAGTATAATATTGGACGGGTTTTAAGTAGACGCCAAGTCTCTAATACAAGCCAAAAGAAACGAAAAACAGTTTTTAAAAACAGGAGAAAATAATGCGCGCGAGGATTACATTAGATCGGTCACAATCTTATAATATTTTTTTTTGTTTTGCATGAGTTCTTGTCCCGTACTGCATGCAGCTTCTTATAATGCACACTGACCAGGAAACAAAGCAGCAGAAATCCGTCATTGACGTGGCATACGATTTGAAGAAGACAACCGAGATGAAATGGCAGAATCTGCGTGATTGCCGTGAGCCGGACCAAAAACGATTTTCGCTAATATTTCTACTTTACAGAACTCTCCGAGCAGTTTACGCGGGATACGATTCACGGAACACATGTATATCCTACGTCTAATGCAAGGCTTGTAAAAGCAAACTTTGAACGTCCGGGGAAGCAAGCAGCAATCGCTGTGTTCGATGCTGGTTGCGCAGCTGCAACTCACTTTAAAACTCCCGCTGACATACGCGACGCCGCAAGACGGTCGTCTGACAGTGCGGTTAATTACTGTCGCTGTGCACGTGCAGGCTTACGCTAGGCATAAAACCTCTTCAATCGCTAAGTAAATACATTGCTATGCAGTCAAGCTGGCGAACGACAAAGTGAAGTGGCAACAACTCACTGCAGGCTTCAAGTGTTCAACTAGGCCTACTTGCACGGGCCATGAGTTCCAGAGAAGAAAAAAAGAAAACGAGGCTCACATTTTTTTCTAACGCGGTGTGGCAATCGAAGCTAGTACTGTATAAGTTCTTTCGTCAAAACACATTTACATAGTTCTGTGCGTGGCGAGCAAATCAGTCAGGGGCGTTCTCGATGTAGTGCACAGTATTCTAAATGCCGTAACAGACGCATCTGTTCTGTTTGCAACTCATTCAAGGTCATGTAATCGTTAGCTAAACATTTCGATTTTGATTAGTATCTATGTCAAAGGAAAAAAATTATGATTTACCTCTTACTGTATTTTCTTCTTTGGCCTTAAGATTACTCATAAAATTATGAACAAATTTTTGCTGACAAGTTATTTTCTGTTTTGTTCCTAAGTTGCTTTTCATTTAAGCTGTACAATACAAAGATCTTAGTTTTATCATTTTTTGTATGCCAACATTTGCTCTTCGGGATTTCTCTTGTACTTGCACGGAAATGCACGCGCCACCAAAGGACGTTATTATAAATGAGCCCAAATACTGATTTTTGTGATTGCAAATTTGCATTTTCCGCTTGTATGTCGATGTGTAACATTTTTTGACGCGCTACAGTTATGCGTATAGCACGTCTATGGCACGACTGTCGTCCATCTGTCCTTCTGTAGGTAACGGATGTACCCTGATTAACGGATAGGTTAGGGGAAAACTTTATATAATTAGTACTTTGCAGAAGCCGTCTGCGTACAAAATTTGGGGGAATGCAGTTTAATGGGAACATTTTAAAATTTAGGGTTGAATGGAAAGGGGTAGGAAAAATGTGCGTTTTAACCAAAAACTGGCCATATCTCGGAAAAATAAGAGCTGTTATTGATCATTAATACGAAATTTCAACTGCCCTTTTAAATGATACAAAAAATCATCGACCTTAAATGACCTTTAAAGTCAATACTGCAACAGAAACTGTAAAGGCTGTAGCGCGTCTTTCCTAGATACAGCTGAGCTTTTTGTTTCTTCATGATAACAGAAAACAAAGCCCAGACTTCTCAAAGCACTACGCTAAAGTATCCTAAACTGAACTTTGTCATATTATTTCACTCCATGTCAACAGTAAATTTGTATAACGCAATGTCATGCAACATTTTGAGCACGTTAAAGGGTTGTTGTCTGGGTTTGACATATTGCTAACCGGTGAGTGACGTCGTTTTTCACGGAGGCTGTTTGGCCTGCGACCCTGCAGGCGATTTGTCTGCGTGACGAATCACTCGACACAGTTCAGCCTCCGGCGTGTTAGAGGCTCTTGTCTGCGGGTGTTCGTTCGTTCGGCTTTGTAGTTCGACGACGACGATTTTCAGCGTGATTCCTGTAGCCGCTTTTATCCCGCCCGACAACAGCAGCGTCGCCGCCGTCTTGTGACTCGCTACAGCCACGTCGCAATACGAATTCTCATGCATGCCAAGATGTTTGTGTGCTTAGATTTTCGAAATCCGAGAAGATTTATCGCAATCTGTGAACAAGCGTTAGCATCGCGAAGGCCAACAGCGAAAAAACCATAATTACTTCACGGTTCGATGGCGTTTTATCTGTTCCGGTTATAATTGCGCGCTGTGTGCTGGTATAATGAAATCAAAATGCGCTTACTGCAGACAAGAAAAGGGACTAATCTGCCTGAGACAATAACAAACGGATATTGGTCACCAAGTACTGAGACACTAAAACGCGGATGACTGTTGTGTTCCAATCTGTACGCAAGTTCAGTTTATAGACCTCCTCAGTGAATTTATTTAGACGAAGTCGTCAAACGTTCTCGTGCGTCATTGATGGCGTATTAACTTACACTCGACGCGGCTGTGGACCTGTGGCAATTTGACGCATTTATCCCGCCGCCGTTGACATAGACTGTTTCGCTATTTCCGCTATCACGTAGAGACTGTGGCTATAGCTATCGTGACCGACGCGCCCCGGAGCCGACGATTACGACATTATGTGGGTTTGACCTTTCGCTAAATGCAGCTGTGACGCTATTCTTCACGGAGGCAGGCTGTTACGACATTATGTGACCAGGCGGCGGCGGCGTGTTTGCCGCGACGATCGCGTCTCAAAGCGCCTCAGTTATTTTTCATAAACCTCGCCTTCTCCGTGCGCCGGTGCCGCCGAGACGGACGGACGGCGGGCGGAGGGCCGGGGTTGTGGCCGACGGACCGGCCGGTGTCTTATTATAGGACCGCCCGCAGAAAAGTTTTCTCCCGGCCGACAATTTACCGGCAAAAATCCGCCCCGCCCGGCGGCCGCCCGAGCGGGTTGGATTTTTGCCGGTAAATTGTCGGCCGGGGAGACTTTTCTGCGGGCGATTCTATAATAGGGAGACTTTTTATGTGGCCGGTTTTTAATGAGTGGAAGAGTGGGCGACATATCAATTCCGTGATTATCTGTCCCCTGGCGGATTTTTCATGGGGGAGAGATTTTAATGTGACGCCGGCCGGCTCGGGCGGGCTCAAGGACGCGGGACCGTGGACGCTCCCGTGCGAGTCGTAACGCGGCCGATTGGCTTGAATCTCATTAATCAGACAACTACGACGGACGTCGGCAGCGCGCGCAGACCGACGCGGACCGGTGGGACGTTGTCTATCGATCGAGAGTCGCTAGCTCGCCAAGTTTGCAACGCGCCCGCCGCTGAAAGATCTAACGTCGACGAAACTCGACGACGACCGAATGGCTTGGATTTGTTCGGCGCACTATCGACCGCGCATCTATACTAGCTAGGACGTTGTATCATCTAGATAGCTTGTAGTGAGTGAGTGAGTCTACAACTCAGTTTATAGAACTAACTCTCGGTATTTCGGCAGCTGATATACGAAACAATAACACGACATCGGAGTATTAGTACAGACGCGGTGCAAAAAGCTTCAAAAACCAAAAAGTTTTGAACGTTCCACGTACTAAGTCAAGCAGTTACTATTTTAGTCGATTGTTTCCAACAAAAGAGCACATCGCACTGTTCGCACATCGTGTCAGCCATCGTGGTCGCTCATCTTCCAGTTGATTAGGGAATTGCGTGTTGCTACTGCTGATCAGGTTTAGGTCTATATAATATGGAAAGCGGCGTCGGTCTGCATTAGCGCTCTAGGCCCTGCAGCTCCAGGGCATTTCATTTTAGCGCTTGGCAGCACACGGAGAATAACAAGTTTATCATCGACAGACCTGACAATATTTCTTTCGTTATGATGAGAACGAACGATTTTTTTGCAGCCGTCAGTAGCCAATTATCGGCAGTTATTGCAGGTGCCTCGCGACTTGTCAAAATCGCGATGGAATTTCGTATTCAGGCGCTAAAAACATCAACAAGAGCGTTCCTGTAAATGTTTTATTGTACGCGGATTTTGGCCTATGCCAAAGCAATTCCGGTTGATTCGTAGGCCTACCCGTGCATGCCATCCGACCACGTATACATACATCTCCCTATTGTACTTACAAACAGTGCTGAAACCGTGTAACATACAATCACATCAGATGTTTGCATCTTCTTGCTTTAGGAGACATGGTTACTTCGTCTTATGATAAAAGCATACTCTGTCGATTGATATCATTACTATTATCACTAAAATTTAAACGCATTTTCTCGTTGTATAAAATTATAGTGTACATTAGGCCAGCATCCATAAAACTAACTAGAAACTCATACCTCGTGATCTAAAAATCATGGTCATTCACAGTTAAAGCAGAAAGAGATTACAGTTTAATATATAAAGTACGCAAAGACGAAGTAACAGCATTTGTAAATAGAATTTACTGCATCGCGCGGTTTCTCTGCGACAGCCGGTTTTTTTGTTGTTTGTGTCCATCCATGGATGGCCGCAAGCACGGATGTAGGCAAATATTATTATAATTATTACGAACGAAAAGATTAGCGTGGCATTTAGTCTAAAATAGGCTCCAGAACAAGTAACAAAATTACAATACTGTAGTCAACATGTAAACTCGGCAAACAGAAAACTAGCGGAGAACTGGAATCAGCGTCACTAGTAGGATGTAGCGAAAAAATACGTCTTCAAATGACGCCTAAAAGTCGACAGTGACGACCATGAAGTAACAAACGACGGTAGGCTGTTCCATGCTCGGGCAGCAGCAACCGGAAAAGCGCGATCCCCGATCGTGCTGCGACGAGTCACTGGAACAACGACCGTCGTTGATGAGCTGGAACGCAGACTCCGTCTCGTGGTGACGTTAGTTGCGCGGTTGATGCTGTCGGCGAGGTACACAGGTGCTGTGCCGTTGAGAGACCGGAAGACGAGGCACGACAGCTTGAAGGTGATCCGCTCTGGAATCCGAAGCCAATGGAGTTCATGGATCAGTGGTGTCACGTGATCGAAATACATTGTATACTTGCAACTACTGAAAAAGCGAGAAAATGGACACCTGCTACCGTTTACCGTATACAATACACACATGTTGGCCTATGTAACTAAAAATAAAATACTAATTGCTTTAGATGAGAATGTGGAAATGCACGGTAGAATACCAGGGTATAGGCGGAACGTGGCGGATGGAGGCAAAGAGGTTTTGGGAATCCTGAAAAATTCACGCTTACGTCCATGTCTGCGTTTATTGATAAGAAAATGAGACATGACAGCTAGAGTGACATCGATAATCATCGTCAGCGACAAGTGAGTAAAATGACGGCATATAAACGTGTTTGATTGACTGCCGCCTGCGGACTGTAGAGTGTTTAGAAATTTATAAAAAGCAAGTGCATTTATCATACAACAAATATCATATATCTTACGATAGACCTGCCTACTCCCTTTTTTATATTTATTAATTAAATAAATTTAAATCTATTTCAATTGATGGGAGAAGCAGGCTTGCAGACACACTGACAGTGACGTAACGGACCGTTCTCAATATAATTATTCCCATTATCCTCGATCTCAAAGCAGTTCTTTTTCGACGACATAAACTGACGCTCTGACGGTTATATGAGCTTACGCGTATTAGTTGTTTTTAATTAAAAAGACTGATTGAAACAAAGAAACCACGAGCCGGTTGCTGCTATTGCAACGTTACGTTAACGCGGCGACGTCTACAGACGAAAACGTTGCATTATTTTTGCGTTTTTAAAACACTTTTTAGCCAATTTGCCATTACAGTGGGGTTTCGTTTCATGCTGCATAAATCAACCAGTCAATCAATCATTAATTCAAAACACATTTATACAGCGCCACGTGTCTATTGTTTCGTGAATTACGCGATTTGTGACTATGCACTAAACCTAAAAAATGTGTGCTTAGATTCCAGCCAGGAAAAAAAAACTAAGGACGCGGGCGGCGAAATTTTTTTAATTATTTACTTTTATACCATAACGTGTCATGTAGTATTACTCAACAACTCATAAAAATAAACTGACGCACTAAACAGTACTCACGAGAGCTTAAAGAAAGTTACTGCAACATTTCAGAATACATGCAAACAATATTTTTTCAGCACAACTTCGAAAACATACAAAAAATTGCTCTGATATTTTTGAAGGTCTAATAAAATTTTTAGGAACGAGGTTTTTTAGGGATAGACAGAAACCGAAATCACAGGTTTTTCACGCCTTAGCACCAAGACGAAAGAATAAACGCCATTTAACTGAGTTACTATTACGAGCTGAAAATCGTTATAAAACCAACTTAACCTGAGTAATCGCACTACGTAATAGAACAGAAAAGTCTATTATAGCTGCTGCAAAACAAGACGCGCTAGTCGCTACAGCACATACAGTTCCTGTTGCAGTACTGACCTTCAAGGTCATCCAAAATCGATGATTTTAATCTCATCTAAAAGGACGTATGCGATTTTCTATTAGCGATCAATAGCAACCTCGCATCGCTTAGTTACAGTACATCCGTTACAAATAGACACAACAACCTGTGCCATATACGCCCATACAGCATAGCTATGGCGCGTCAAAAATCGCGCCATGCACGTTCCGGAGAGTTATAATTAGAATGTTTTTTCCCGCTAGTTGGTGACGTTCTCCACTTTTGTCTACACCAAACTACATATTTCGGTATTTAACTTTAGTTTACACTCGCAGTCGTTACAGTGCAGAAGTGACATGAGATCGTCGGTCGAGACTGAACGCAAGCTGCACCGAGAACCGTAGGCCTAATTGCATAGACGCTGACGTTCGAACGGGTGGTGTGCACCGGGCCTAAGTCAGGTTAGAGTTGAGTTGCAGTAGTCGATGCGCGCGTGATATCAATTACCAGCGACAGCGCATCATGATTTGCTGCGGCTGCAGGCAGTATTCGATAGATCGACAAACTGTATGCTGAACGATATTTCTGCGTCGCTTCAACGAGTCAGCAGACGAATATACAGACATCCACACACGTTATTAGACTTATAGAAAAGGAACGTCACAACGACCACACTGGCGTGTGACGACCTTATGGCGGTGGCGGCTGTTTTTGCCAGATGATTGGCTTGTAAACACACAAACACGCAGCCTGTCTATATGACGGACAACGGGTGCGACCGTTTGTTCGTCGCCGCTCGCAAACAAAGTTTGACGACGACGGTCGACAGCGACGGACGACGTCGTCGCAGCACACCGGATATTTTATCTCGTTAGGAGCTCGCGGTCATCACACGCCCAGGAAGTTCTACAGCCTGGACGACGCACCGTTTAACCCTTCACCACTTTGACAGTGCTCAACTCTCTGAAATGTAGGTGCTTCCACCTCGAGAGAAATTCATATTCTTGTAGTGTATTTTCTAATAAGGCTTACTTCGGTCACATATCGTATTACGTGTATTTGAATCATCGTCAGGGACGTTTTAAAAATGGCATAAATATTTTAAAAAACATAATTTATCGAGCAACTAACGTAAATGTAATTTAGGCAGTCTGACGACCTGCATAGCGTGCCATACCTACGTTGGGCCGACTATGCATGCATGCTTAGTTAACGATGGATGGTTGTAGAGAGTGTAGCCCTGAGCCAAAACTCTGGAAAAACTCTACAAACACGAAGCTGTGCCATGAACACGTGCGACTAGCCATAATCGGTCATCGAACCAACCACGTGACACGGCTCCACGCCGTTTGCATTTCTGTGGCTTGCAAGGAGTTAATCGTTTCGTGACGACATGGCGACAGCAGCGCGTCTGAAGCGGCGCTCTGTCGCTGTACCATGCAGCACTGCCGCCCAGCACGCACAGACAGGCCGCACGCAATGACTAGCAGCGCACCTTGTCACAGCTGATCGACCACCCAACGAGTCGTCGTCCGTCGACTTGCCGCCGCTGTGTTATAGAATAAATTCGTTCGCCGTCATCGGTCAAACGTTATCGGCGATGGCCGCCAAAGACGCTGATGCCGACACCCCGTGATTTGTCGTTCGCTCGTCGCTGATCAAATATAGGGAAACGTATAGGCTATAGGCTTGTAGTCTACAGATATCTGATGTCTCGCATCGTTCGCACTGAATAAACAATTTTATTTTCAGCAGTCTGATGGCATCACAATATTCATATTTTGCTCTATTCTACAAAATATAAAACACATGAAACATGCCGTCCGAACACTTCTAAATATGTGCTGAATTGTTGCTTTCAACGTCAAACCATGCACAATTGCACTCATCCATCTCAGCACCCTTATGTTGCAGTGATTTATAGAATGATTATTATGATTGTGCCCTTTTAATGATTTTGCGGCTTTCGCCACGTTACGTACGGGCTCAGAGCGTTAGAAACTGTCTTTGCTATTGCTTTTTTTGTTAATATCTGTGACTTTTTAAACTCTCGGCTGTTCTTCTTGCCGCAACTCCGGTGCTACAGTTCGGCTATTGCCAAACCAAAACTTAGTTGATTGGTTGAATTGACTGTTTAGTGATTGGGATAGGGCAGTGGTAAAATGTCCAAGCGCATTATACTACAAACATGATTTTGTTTCTGATCGTTTTAAACATATTTTATAAAGAAGCTTCGACGACTCTGTTTGAGTCATAGAGAAGAGACGGGCATCGTTGCATTTTTATTCACTGGAGTTATCAACAGTGTTTGTGATCCGCTTTTGAGACGACTTTTAATCTTCTATTATCGATGCACTGGCAGTGACACTGTAATGCACCACGGTCTCTAGGGGGCGCTGTAAATTTTGGATATGATATGATATATGATAATGTGAAACGTTGGCGAATAAATCGCAGACGACGAGCGCGATTCGGCGATCGAGAGATCTCGGAGACGGTGGGCGATAAGTAAGTTCTATCGGCGAGATCTACAGTCAGTTTTGTTTCATGGCCGGCGGCCTGCTGCGTGTTCGCAAGCGTCGCGAGCTCGGAGGCCATCGAGGTTAATGGACTGGCGTGACGCGGCGACGACAGAACGAGCGCCAAGGGACCGACAGCGGACATCACCATTCACACCAGTCTCAGCAGCCAGCCAGCCATCAGCGAAGCCTTTTTACCGGCTCCTCGCGCACTTAATTAGAAGCCGTCACGAAACTGCGATTGCGAAACCGTGAACGGTGCGCCTGACCGCCCGGCCGGCGGCCACATCACAGGCGACCAATGGTCGAATCCATAACAGACGCCGAGCCTGGAAGAGATGCCGCCGGACTGGATGCAATTGACGAAATCATACAACTCGGATATTGGAATTCCAACGCCGAGTCGGTGCTCAGCGACGCATTAGCTCGGCTATCTATCACGTACGTTGCTCGCATGCAACGAGTCCCACAACATAACTGAACAAATCATGTGTCACTACGAAAAATACTTCACGTCGAATTATCCTTGGCTACGAAAAATATATCGCATAAAATTACAATTGCAATTTGTACTTGAATTACGTAGGCCTAGTTGAATTGGGCCTACATGTAATTTCATTATTGCGGAGTTCTATCACAGACAGCATACAAGGTTTGTAAAAAAGTCAGGCCTGTAGTCAATGAAGACTGTGTATGACGAACAGCATCTGGGATACGCGAAACAAAGGCGGCTAACTCGCTGAAGAGGATGCAACAGAATCGAAAAAACATGCATCATCCAAATGGCTGCTGGTCTCTTCCGATAAAGGATTATAATAGAAAGAAGGTCAATTGTACATTGACTCTCGGTTACGACATCACGCTGATCAATTGCCAGATTTGGTGACGCACACAATGCAGCTATAGGCAGACACATCTAAGCTACAGTAATTGTGTGACGTTTCGTTCTCTCTTCTGCAAAAATATTGGAAGAAAACGCTTTAAAACTACAATGTGTCTCAAAAAACGTTCCACATTGTAATTGTCAATATTTTCGTCAAATATTGATCGATTTTCAAAACTGTTTCACTGACACACTGTGGACAAGTAGCAGTAGTGTTATTATTAAACATACCACCATACCTTAACTGCGTCTCTACACTACTATGTGAAACTTAAATTGTCCAAAATGTCTAAAATCCTAGCAATACATATGCAAAAATTATTTTCTAAAAACAATTTTCCAACAATTTTTATATTAATAGCTAATGTTGTTTAATTTTTGATACAATTATTGTGTTTCTAAACAAAAGTAAATGATATTATTGTAGAGAAAACATAATTTTGTATGCAGTGACAATACACCGGTAATATAACGTGCATTTAGCAATGGGGACAAGGCTTTAACTAAGAACTTTTATGAGTTCAAAAAATGCAGTTCGCAAAAAATACTGGCAAAATTTCTGAAGATAAACAGAAACAGGAAAGGACTGGGACACGTTATTAAAAAAATTTGGACAACAGGAAGCACCGAAGAAAAGCGTGAGAGCAACAGATTAAAGCATGCACGTACTGAAGAGAACGTGACCACTGTGGATGAACTGGTAGCCTTACTAAACCACGAAGGCCAGAAACAAACACACCGTATAACACGCCAGATATCCACAAAGACAAGTCTAATACAGCGTAGCATTTTACAGATCATTCGTCGCGATTTTGGTCTGAAGTGTCTTTCATCTTCCAACACGCCTGTTGACTAGTATTGCTAGTTTTTTCTTACATTTGTGTTTCACAAGGTAGTGCAAAGACACATTTTCGGTGTGGTGGGATATATAATTATCACATTATTGCAAATTGTCCAAAAAGTATGCCAGTGAAAAAATTTTTTTAGAAAATCGGTTAATATTTGTCAAAGATATGGACAGTTACAAAGTGGGACGTTTTTTAGACACAGTGTAGAATCGACTTAGTTCGTTGTTTTCTGGATTATCGCAGTTCGTAGGCCTACTTACAGGGTGGGCCATAGAAAACGTGGCACTATACTTTTGTCCATATCTTCGCCAATTAATGACCGATTTTCAAAATTCTTTCACTGGCACACTCTGCGGACAATTTGCAGTAATGTGATTATTATATATCCCACCACGCCATAATTGCGTCTCTACACTACCTTGTGACATATGAATGAAATAAGCATGTATAACGTTAATAACAAACATTTTGCTAAAATTTTAAAAAAACACACTTCAGATCAACATTGCGGTGAATGATCCGTATGACACTAGACCGTGTGGGTCTAACACAATCCAGTGTCATACGGATCATTCACCGCAATGTTGATATGAAGTGCTTTTTATTTACTCAAATGGTTGTTATTATCGTTAGGTTTTCTTACATTTGTGTTTCACAAGGTAGTGCAAAGACACATTTTCGGTGTGGTGGGATATATAATTATCACATTATTGCAAATTGTCCGCAAAGTGTGCCAGTGAAATTTTTTTTACATCGGTCAATAATTGGTAAAGATATGGAAAAAAGTAAACTGCCACGTTTTTATGGCTCACGGTGTATAATATCAGACGTTTCCGGCCCGTAAAGTCGGTAATTACAAACAAGATTCTTTTCTAGCTGCAGCTATAGGCCTATAAGGACCTATAGGGCCTAATGTGTCCCAAAAAAGAGATCCCGACATTATCGATAGATTAACAGATTGTAATATTTCAGACACACTTAACTACCAAATGACCATTTAAGTTCCCATCTATACCCAACGTTTGTTTCTGCACTACCTGGGGAAAAACGAAACAAGCGAGATATTAGTTTTATTCGGCATTATTATTTGATTAAAATAACACACATTTACTGTAATTTTGTCCAAAATCTAGCACTTTGGTTGCCAGTTTATCCGACTGTTCAGTTGTCCAACTGATGACGGTAAATATTCGAAATATGGACCATGTGTGAACACCGGAAAGCATGTGACAGACCTACCTTCAAATAATAATGATAATCGTAATAATAACAAATAATATTTCAATTAATAAAATTTACACGAAACTTCGTTTAAAATACGAAGATTTTTATTAAATATCGGCGTGGTGTAGTGGTAACGCGTCTGATCCAATCAGCGAAGTTACTGTACGCCGGGCCTGGTTAATACTGCGATGGGTGACTGCCTGTGGGCAGGT
>Ga0209367_1008911_pt1 | contig 13686 bp, 7 predicted proteins | sample WorMetLIZISLAND2_FD_187412 | JGI IMG/M metagenome (GOLD analysis project Ga0209367, IMG submission 187412) | Marine gutless worms symbiont microbial communities from Max Planck institute for Marine Microbiology, Germany - Olavius geniculatus... ... | reverse complement strand
GGTATATATAGGCTATATACCTTTTTTTCAGAAACTCACCTACAGGTCAGACCCTTCGGCGGATTTTTGCGTGCGATGGCTCAAACGACGCGGTCTCGCGTAAGGATGTGCCTTTTGAAAATTAAAAAAAATGAAAATAATATTTAACGCATTTATTCCAAAAATTCCAAAAAAATTACAATGGAGCATATAAGGAAAATTAAACAATTCTTAAAACGGTCATAAATTTGGCTGTGTATAAGATAGAATCGTAAATTTTGGTTCTATGGTATGGTTTTCGGGGATGGCCAATCTAATATTGTCATTTAATTTTACCCCGGACCCTCTCTGATTGCCATGGCAACGAAATTTGGGACAAAATTGGCTGTAACTCGCCTCATGTAAGAGATACCTGTTTTCGATGTGCAAGTCCTTAAATGTTGCCGTTAACAAGTATATAAACTGATATTTTGTACATTTATTTACGTTTAATGCTGAAAAATTCGTACGCAGGTTATTTTGGTTTATCTCCAGCCATTTCGTCGCAATTCTGTGTTAAAATGTGCGCTGCATCTAAAAATTGCGAAAAAAATTCACTAAAACCTTTTTTCGGACGAGGGGTTCACGGTCGTTCAAGGTCATCGATGTTAATAAATCTGAAAAGCCTGTCACCAGTACTTGTTATGATATGCAGCATGTCTGTATTTATACGCAACCGTTTGCACACTATACGAGCCAACAGTAACAAAATAACGTCTTTTAGGGGGTACTCCTCTTTGACACCCTCGTTCGAGGGGAACCCCCGCACCCACGAGCACGAAATTTTTTCGCGATGAACTAGAATCCTTGCGGCAGCCCACAGTGAAGATTTCGTATACCTAGCTTGCACCGTTTTGATACAGATCACGAGTGTGACAGAACTTACGACCTTTTTTATTGCTAGTCTGATGTAAGATGTGTTTGTGTGTTCGTCACTGTCTGTCTGCGCGTGTCTGTTCGGGTGCTGTACTATGTGTGTGTGTGTGTTTGCACCCAGAAGTCAGATGCCGGCGACGCTGGACGCCGGACAGCTGACGGTCGAGAAGACACCGAGCTACTTCGTGACGCACGGCGTGGCGCGGCGCATCCACGCCACGATGTCATGTGACCGCAACCACCGGGCATCACGTGACCGTGACGTCAGGTTGCTTGTCGTCGTCCGAGACCCGGTCACCCGCGCGCTTTCAGACTACGCCCAGTCGGCGTCCAAGCGACCGGATCTCCCCAGCTTCGAGAGCCTGACGTTCGGTGGCAATGGGTCTGCGGTAAACTCGGACTGGGGTCCGATACGCCTCGGCCTGTACGCTCGCTATCTGGCCCCGTGGCATCGGCATTTCGCCCGCGACCGAATTCACTTCGTCTGCGGCGAGCGGCTGGTGTTCGACCCGGCCGGCGAGATGGCTTCCGTACAGAGCTTCCTCAGCCTGCGTCCGTACATCACCGGGCGAAATTTTTACTTCAACGCGACCAAGGGTTTCCCGTGCATGCGGCGCTCCGTGGGGACGTCGTCGGGCCGTTGTCTCGGTGACAGTAAGGGACGTCGACACCCGTCCGTTGACGCGCACCTGCTGCAGCGGCTGCGGCGCTTCTACCGACCACACAATGTTCGCTTCTACGAAATGACCGGCGTCGACTTCGGATGGCAGTGAAGAAAAATATGTCAGTCCAGTAGCAACATAGCGTGCGGCTATCCGTTTAGCTATATACTGCATTGCGCAACCCTTACTTTGACCCACTGAACTGAGACCGGCCATTCATGCCTTGTAGAAATATCGTACCAGTTTTGGCTTTCTCCCATGCGCTTTTTTATTTTTCGATTTAGAAGTCCGTTTGAGATAGACGGACAGACGGACAGGCAATACCCGTACTGCGGACTCTCAGGACATCCGCACACTAATGTAACGTATTGATTATTGGTAACAGAGGTATTTGCGAACATTTGTTGAAAAATTTGTGAACATGCACGAAAGTCATTGTACTACTTTTGACTGCACAGTGTAACTACCTCGTATTTTTTTATCTGTCCAACAGTTTGTTTTCGTCGTTGATACACGCTTCTTGTTTATAATGTTTTTTACGATGCCTACACATCTGCAGCGTACAGTTTTGTTCACAGTTTTATGTTTTCAATAGCTACAGTGTAAATGACGCTTTTTTCAAAATATTTGCGGTGTAAAAATTGGAAAAAATGTTGTAAAAGCTAGAGGTTGACGCTGTTTGTGCATTCGTTTTGGAACTGTTCCCGTTATTGCAATGTGCAGTGTACAGGGTGCGGCAAAAAATAGACTCCTAAAGTTTTTCGCTGTTTTCTCAGCAACCGTTTGAAATTTTAATTTGAAATTTTATAGTTTTCAGCATTCAAAAATGTTCCGGCTACAACACCAATTTAATAACATCGTTGAAACAACGCAGTTAAATAATGATCAAATGCCAGAATTCTTTTGTCACTGCGAATGTTCGAAGTGTTCACCGCCAGCTCCAAGCTACAACACCAGCCTCCAGTCGCCTTATTTGAGAAATTACAGCCTTGTCGATCTGTGGCAGGTTGCCCCAGATAACCTGAAGCGCTTCCTTGAGTTCGGCACTTGTTTTCGGCTTGATGTAAGCTTGCAGTAAGCCTCCAACATTGCGCCCCATATGTTATAATCCATTGGGTTTATATTCAACAAATTTAGACGCCATTTGTCTTTTGTGGTGATATCTCTAGACAGCTGGCCCGCAGCCAGTTCTGTGCGCTGCGCGGCGTTGCGCGCTGTGTGTGCTGGAAGAAGAATCCGGTGGGTAACCGACGATTGCTTTAAAGGAACGATAATTTAGTGATAATTTATAAACAATATTACTGTTTATCACTGTTTATCAGAACGTCACTGTGACGTCATCAGCAGTAAGGTGTAACCAGTTTTTGAAAATTAAATAGCATTTTTAGCTTAAACATTTTAATGCTGGTCATGTTAAAAAGTCTACAACTTAGTCGTTTTTCAACAGAATCAAATTTTACTTGCCAGTTTGATGTACAACGTCTCACTAAATAAAACTGTAAAATTTCATATTAAAATCCCAAACGGTTGCTGAGGAAACGGCGAAAAACTTTAGGGGTGCACTTTTTTCTGCCGCACCCTGTATACCAAAGCACATAAACATGTACACCGTGCATCCCAAAATTAGTCACACCTCTGCAGATAAATTAGTGTAAAATCGTCAATACGTCACAAATTTTTTGCAAAATTTGAAACCTTTATTGTGACAATCATTCTAAACTAATCTTTAAAGTTTGGGCTCAAAGTGGCCAATTTGGCCTTGACACAAGCTAGCCTTGCGGATACACTGCTGCTTGGTCGCCCTGTACATTGTAAACAAACTTTGATGTCATAATGTCGTTACACTGAGCACACACTGTATAATGCGAACGTCACAATGGTCACGGTAAGTAATGTTGAGATAGTGCAGTGTGTGATATTTTGTTGAAATCCATGAACTACAAACTGAACTAAATGTGTTTGAAGCAAGGGGTGTCGCTGATTTTGGGACACGGTGAATATATACCAAGTAGGCCCCACCAGCCACGTGTAATGTGATGATGATTATTGGTAAAGGCAAAGGTAAAGGTCGTCAATTTGTATAGCGCATTACGCGTTCACGCCTCTAATGCGCTTTCGTCACTAACCAGAGCCGCCGGCCGCACAGCCACCGCGTGCAGCTTGCAGACACAGGCTGGCGCAGCGGCCAGGCCAGGCAGCCCCAGTTAGCTGTACTCAAGTCCCCATTTTTCGTAACTCATATAAATGGGTTACTACTCATTTAACCGACCCCGGAGGGATGGCAGGCTGAGTTGGCTTTGTTGGTTGACTGATAGCGGACGCTTTACCCACAAAGTGGTCAAACAGCCATCCATCAGTCTAGCGCAGGATAGGAAAAGTTTGCCCGACAGGACTGACGTTTTAATTACTATGCTACGCCACCAACAATAGGCTTAAACAGTGTGATTAAGGGTGACCCTGTCGGTCTAACCGTTTATCGTCAATGCGGCAGAAATGAGAATCATACGTACAGTATTTCTATGAACTGGAAAAGGTTAGAAATTATACAAAATTGTTGATGATGTTGTTATTGCGTATTACATCGTTATTATTTCAGCGTAAATTGCTGACTATAGCTATTTGTGCAGTCATGAACTGCAGTGGTCTTCGCACACTCGCTTATTTATGCGACCGTCCTTATAGGCCACATTACGGCCGGGTTTTGTCTGTTCGTCTGTCTTTCCGTCTGTCCGTGTGTTTGTTTGCACGGGTTTTTATCTCAAGAACAAAAGGCGTAGAAAAACTGAAATCGACTTATATACACACAGGCACAGAGTAGGCTAAACCAAGTCGTGACGCGGCCAACCTTTTAGGCCCAGCTATTGATCGGATGCACCAAAATGCACCAAATCGCTTGTTGAAATGCACAGACTTGTCGGATTTATAAACTCAGTATCCGTTCATAAGTGAAATTGTATGGTATTTGCATACAAGACCGTGTTTTACAACGTTGCTTTGCATGCAAATACAAGCCATGTCGTGATAGCATTCGCCATGTGCACACTCATAACTGAAGTTGTATTTTATTTCCGGGCAGCGTTGGGAAAATCTACCTTGAAACAAAATAGAAAAATGAGATATCTGAAGATAACTTCTGTTCAGTAAATATAATATATTTACTTAATTTTGACCCGATATTCCCATAACCAGTATGTTAATCCACAGAATCACAGTCATTTCTCTTGTACAGTAATTACTATTGTGTATTTAAAAATTCGAACACAATGTCAGAAGAACTTTGCTGACTGTGTAATGGTAAAGTTTGAATTATTTTTAAATTGTGATTTGTGCTGTTTTATATCTACAACCACGATGTCATCCTTACACTGTATATAAACTGAACAGTTTTTACATAAATGTTAATTATGTGTTGACATTGCTGAGAAGATTTCGTGACCAGGGCTTAAACTATCGTCAATTAGATACAGTTTTTAGATGGTGCCAGAAAGTACAGCCCATAACTACCCATAAGACTGATACCTGTATTGAAAAGTATTAATAATAAAACGTGGACTGTCAAATTTTTTGGTTTCAGTAAGTAAATAAATAAGTAAGTGCAGTTGTAACCGGCGCAATTAAACACAAGATACAATGCACGGAACAAAAATGGCTTCACTTACGGCAGTCATTTAAACCGGTCTCAATATGCGACTATGTTTAATGCTATATTATATAGACTAGAGTATTAAACCAAAGCGGGTAATGAGACCAGTTTAAATGACCAGCATAAATGAAGCCGTTCTTGTTCATACGACACCTGACAGGTCTGGCGTATTGTGTCCAGGAGTGGATTGGTAGCTATGGTCTCTTACTCCTTACGAAGCAAAAAGTTAGCTATGACTGTCACGTGTCGACTTTGAAAACTGCACGCTTTCATATGGACGACACGACGCACGTGCTACATTATGCCGGTCCATCCGTGGGTGTTCGGTGTCGGTCGGCACTCAGCAGATCACAACTAGGCTTAGGTGTGAGGCGGAAATTGGTAAAGGTGATAATTTGCATCGCGTCACCGGCGGCGGCGGCTGCACACCTGGATGCAAAGTAGACATACCCAGTACCCACATGACGATACGCACTGTCGCCGTCAGAATGCCCGCGGCGCACGAACGATAAACCTTCGCTTCGAATTCCTAATCGAGCACACGCGCGCGCATGGGATGACGGGATGGCGGCGTCCGTCGCGAATTAGAATCCAAAATGAGTCGCTCAGTGAGTTGAGTGTAATGTAACACTTTACGTGAATCACTATGTATTCGCTATAAGCTTACAGCACCTTTTAGTGGCAGATCGTCAAAGGAAAGCAGACAAATTCTCTTCCTTTTGATGCACTAGCTGACGCGTTCCTGCATCTCCCTGGTTCTGTGTGCAAAAGCGAATAATTAGGTGCGCTACTACATAATTAAAGGAGTTAATACGGGATTGAATAATGATTTACTTGATGGGCCTTTCTGTAGTCAATCCCCTGTCCTTCAATAGACAGCATTATGAGATTGATGACTGGACTGGAGAAAAACAGGGAAGATTATTAAAACTGTTTTTTTCGATACATATGCACAATTATAATTGGCAGTTCTTACAATTTTAGGTTTCCATCGTTTTTTTTGTGTTTCGTGTTTCATAAACGTTAAACTTTCTGTAAAAGTTAAACTTTTTGTTTTATTATTATGTGTATGTGCAATTTTGTTTGCAAAGGCCGTCCCCGAAATGACCTATACTGTGTCGGGTGGGACGTTAAACCCTACTCACTCACTCACTCTCGTAGTCAATTAATAATGCTTCCAAATCCTGTGTCTGTGTAGGCCTAATTATATGAATCAATCAGTAAATCATAGCAATAAGCACTTACAAAATGACCGGTGGTTTGCAGGATAAAACATCATCATTCTATTTTAATTCTCTAAAAAAGCCTAAAGTGTTAAAACGCTTGCTGAAGCAGTCAAGAGTATTTTCCCTTTTTTGTTCAAAATACGCAGTGTTAGACATAACGCCCGCGTATGTAGCCAGGTCAAAAAATTACAGATCTCATACGTCAAAAATGTAAAAATAGGCCTGCCTTTTTACGGAGAAAGACAAAACGGACGGTAGTTCCGCGTGGCGTCTGCCCGTAGGAACACAGCTTTGGTGGCAAACGCGGAAGGCTTGACGCCTATAATAACTAATAAGCCGCCTTTGCATGCGTTACAGTCTAATTAAGTCTATAGTCGTCAGTTGCGAACGGTCAGTTCTGTGTCCAGCGGGAAATGATTGCCATGTGCGACGATGTGGGATTCAGTAGGCTACCTCTCGTGACGACGCCAAAGTGGAAATCATATATCATATCATCATATCATATCACATCACTTACTGCTACGGCGTCTCTCATCTGTAACACAGAGGCGCCACAATATACAACAAACATTAGGCCTATACTAAGACATGCAGTAATAAAACGAAAATGCGATAAAAAAAACCAGGATCTATAGTCAACGAAAGATACATAACAAAACTTAAAGACTTGAAACGTGTTATCAAAGTGCTTATTATGGAAGTAAGTTTTTAGATGTGATAAAAACAATGTTCTGTATGTAGCTTTACGCAGTTCATAAAGCAAAGAGTTCCAGTCTGCTGGCCCTGCCACGGTGAATGAGCCATCCGCCAGTCTCGTCCTTGTTCTTACAACAGCAAAGTTCCCACGTTGAGTTGAACGTAATCGTTCATCGTTACAGACGTGGCAGAATTCTGTTAGGTAAGCTGGTGCTGTGCCATGGTATAAACGTCATACATTAATAGGCACAGCTTGTACAATACTCGACTGATTATGGGTAACCAGTGGAGTTGACGCAGCAGTGGTGCAGAGTGGGTTCCATGCGGCTGGTCGCAGATCAATCTAGCCGCATTGTTCTGCACATGCTGAAGACGTGCGATGACTTTCACGCCACACCCGGCTAGCAGACTGTTACAGTAGTCTAAGCGTGACGTCACCAGCGAGTGGACTAATGTTGCGTAAAGCATTGTCATCTACAAATCGTCTCGTCTGCCGAATGCGTCGCAATTGATAGTAACACAAACTGGCACACTTGACAGCGTGGCACTCCTGAGTCGTGTTCGTGTCAAGGTAAACACCAATGTTCTCCACAGACGACGTCGAACGTACTACAACACCGCCCGGCAGCTTCAGATCTCTCTCTGGTGTGAAAATTTTTGACAGTTTCTATAACCCGACCACCCCATAATTCTAACTGCCCGTGTCTTACAGCTCCATCTCCGCAAAAAGATGTATGTCCCACTTTTATGCGCCTCCTTGCCAGACATGGGGCACAAGGGCCAATTAAGTGGATTTGTGGTGGAAATCCAGATTACTATCAGTCTATCAAGACTCGGAGCTTTCTGGCTCAAGAATGCACATAATGTCGTACATGTTGTAAGCGGGTGTACTGTATTCAAGACTTACAAGGTTGGCCAGTAACTAGCAATGAAGAAGAACCACCAGTCTACCACTCGGCATGCACTCCCCACTAGTGCTCAAGTCCGGCATCGAAGATGGTCCCCGGTATATCACATCGAGTGAAAGTGATGACCGTGTTCAGGTCACGCGTCGCTATAGTAATTGTACCTTCATAGAAGTTACCGCTGCAGGCAGTCGACAGCCTGTTGCTGACCTCTGAGCTCTCTGCGCCATTCCATTCACTGATTGAAGAATAGTCAATGAATCACTAAACCACATACAACAACGAGTGAAACTCGACCTTTATAATTTATAGCTAAACGCCTGCTTAACGGTTATTCAATTCGTTAATTTTTTTAGATCTTGGCAGTGTTTCGTACAATTTTATCGAAGTAAATGTTCTTTGCAACATTTTTCTTTATTTTATACATGTACAATTGTGCTAAAACTTGTTAAAGATTATGCAGCGTTTTAATTTTTTTTCACATAGTCAACCTAACAACGATAAGTCACAAAGGGTGCTTAGCTAGACTTTGTTTGGCTGATGAGGTCAATAATTTTGCAGTGTGTCAGCATCGTCAGCGACTGGCGTTTTCGCTCGCTCTCAGGCTGATATTTGTTTTTTTCTGGAATAATTTCTTGGCTATATGCTTGTGCTGCTGTATAGTCCATTGTAACGTCGTTCGCAGACCGTTCTGTGCGTGTTTTTGCTATGCCCATTAGGCCTATGATGTCAATGACTGAATGAGCGATCATCTGTACATAGAGCTGCGGCCGGGTTTATCATTTCCAGCATAGGACGCCTGCATAACGCATTATCATAAGAACGACCCGTGGAATATCTGACTCCTGACTGGCAGAGATACTCGTATAGAGCAAACGACGCGCGTCACTTCTCGCCTATAGCCTACACAAAGCAGAAAATCCTGGAAACGAAAACTGAAAATACGTTTCTTTTTACCATTTGTCGTCAAAAATTAAAACTGTTGAAACGCAAATATGAATTAAACTTTTTGAAAAAGATACGAGTGTGGGATTAGGCCTACTCCTCCTGCAGTTGCAGAAGGGGAATGTTTTCTAAAGGCAATTCTTACTTGTGGTATTTTAAAAACCATAATTATGAAAAGCAGTTTAAATTAGTTGGCTATTTGAGTTTCAAATAGATTATTTTAACACTTCTAGTATTTTTGGGCAAGTTCGAGCAAAGTGTCGTGAGCAAAGTGACGAATAATCTCAGAACAGACAAAGCAAGTGTCAAAGAAGTGGCAGAGGGCTGTCGACAGTGAACAGTCGGTGCGACTTCCGGACTAGTTATGGTTACTTTTGGCAGCCTATAGGCCTACAGAAAGTAAGTCGCCATCGCCTTATCCAACGGTACCGTCGCCGACCAAATACGACGCACCGTTTATCCACAATACATGCGTTACAGACAGACAAACTACAGACATACGACATATCGTACCTAATGATCGGTCAAAAACACGAGCAATAAAGTTATGTAGATTTTCACGAAAGTTCACTAAGATCAAATTTCAATGCAAATGTGTGTTTATTTTTTACTTATATTAATTTTTTAAACAATTTTAAGAAGAAAATGTCTGCATCATGTTTTCGGGTCGCTTTTGCAGTGTTGTATTTTGCGAAAATTTGGGGACTATATGTACGTAGGATAGGCACCTGTGAATATGGATATATCCATGGATATCCACGGAAAATCTGGGGATATGTATATGGATATGGATGGGAAATTTAATATCCATGGCAAGCCTGAACATAACTAGTGTAAACTGCGGAGTGGTCTTGATACCGCCAAGATTATCACCTCCTCCCTGAACATGGTTTTTCCGCCATCGGTCAATGTGTATTTCTAAATAATTTATTTTGAAACGCGGAAAACGCAGGAAGCGGAAGGTCGAAAAACAAGAAAAAAGGAAACCAAAAAAGAAAAGGGAAAAGAAAGGAAAACTTTCTGTACAGAGTGGCTCACAAACGGGATCACTTTGTTATACACTTGTTAACAGCGACATGCAATAATGTAATGTTGGTGTTGAAGCCCCTCTCAGTAACAGTGATCATTGTCAAGTCAACTTCAGTATAACTGTTGAAGCACCAGCTAAAACACACGGTAGAGAAACTGACTGCGGGCCAACTATCCAGATTTCATCAGAAAAGACCAATGTCCTTTAAATTCGCCGAATGCAAACTCGGTGGACTGTCACGTGTGCTGTGCAATGTTGGAGCTCACCGCAAGCTTAAAACAAAGCCAAAAACAATCGCGAAACTCAAGGAATCGCTACAGGTTATCTGGAGCAACCTACCACAAGGACCGATCGACAAGACTGTGAAAGACTTCTCAAATTAAGCGACTGAAGGTTTGTGTTGGAGCTTGGAGCTGTCGGTGAACACTTCGAACATTTACAGTGACAATGGAATTTTGGCATCTGATCATTAGTTAACTGTGTTGTTTGACTTGTTTCAACGATGTTATTGAACTGGTGTTGTAGCTTGAACATTTTTTCACGCTGAAAAATCGGTGAGCGGTCATGTTAAAAAATCTATAACTTCGTCATTTTTCAATGGAATCAAATTTTATTTGGCACTTCGCCGTAGAACAACTTAGTAAATAGATCCGTAAATTTTCAGATTAAAATGCTAAACGGTTGCTGAGAAAACAGCGAAAAACTTTAGGGGCTACTTTTTTCTGCCGCACCCTGTATGTGTTGATACTCAGTGTTGGCTTTAGCACGAAGCTGGCCTGCCGACTGTGTTACAAGTCTGGTAGACCTACAGAGAAGCGCACCATTTACATCGGCCGTTGCAAACGTGCAAGCTTTTTGGGCACGTACGCGTCCACGGTTTTGGCAGAACACAGTCAGTTTGTTTGCAGTCGTCAAAAGCTGTGTGCACTGAAGCTCCTGAAAGAGTGTAACCTATGGGCTTCAAGCATTTTGGTGAAAGTGGGATGTTTTCAGAAACCGATTTCAGAAGATGCATGTGTTTGTGTGACACATTTACATCCGGCGCACAAACACAGGCATCTTCTAAAATCGGTTTCTGGATACATCCCATTTACATCCACTAGGGCCTAACTTTAAGATCAAACTCCGCTACCACCTTCTCCCATGCAAAACGGGGAAGGCAGAATCCAGCCCTATAAGTAGGCTGCAGTATGACGCGCTACTTTGCAAGTCAACCTATTGCTCCAGTCCAGATCCATCATCCAAAGCGTTCTGGATAACGCACAGATAACGATGGCAGTCTATCCACAGAATGGCTTGCATTGCTCACCAACACCGGAAGCCGTGTGGCAACTGCAGCTGTTCTGCGTGTCCATGCTGAACCAAATTATATGACCTGCTGTACAAACTGCAGAGTTGCACAAACCAGTAAAAAATGATGAAGATGCAGAAGAAGCGGCAGAAGTTTATGTCAACGATTTAAACACAGACGAAGAATAAACTGGACTATTTGGCTACGAGACTGCTATGTAATACTGTCTAAACTGTTTATTGTGGTTAATAGGCCTATAGCAAATAATATCAAAGAAGCTGTGTTGAATATGTTTTAGTATTAATGATTTAAACATTTCACTGACGTTTTACGGCTTCTGATATTGTCACTTACAGTGTAGGCCTATACACGGTGTTTCATAAAATGGACCCATTTTTCTTTTTTCATAATTCACAATTCACTCAAATGTCGATCAATTTACACAAAAGTTTTAACGGTTGTAGTTCAAGAAATGCTAATTCAAAATATTTCAACAAAATATAGCAGTTGGTTAAATATTCTTTGCTAGTCGTGATGTAACGCTGACGTTATAATGTGTCATGAGTACAAGCTTGCTTGTCTCAACTGGTACGTCAGTTACTACCTCGCTCTGATAGTGAACTTAATCTAGTTCGCTGATGAAAAAATGTTTATCGTGTCAGCACTAAGCAACATGGGGCTGAAGTAAGGTGTCTCGCGAGCCAGAAACTCGACCATCTCGAGGGCTCTGTGTGCTAGTGCACTGTCATGCTCGAACATGCAAAAGTCAAACTATCCCCACAGACACGTAAATTCGACCGCTTTGCGCATTTTTTTGTGGCTGTAAGCCTAACTGTAAAACTTTAAGAATTTGTCATCAGAATAATCACTGTAGGATGTGCAATAAAATAGTAATGCGTTTTGAAAGGGTGCCCAAATTTAGGCCCCTATAGGTTTACAGAAAACTCTTTAAACCAATAAGGTCGAAACTAAAAACGGTAAGATCTACGTTTTATGTCAAAAATTTCATACGCAGGTTGTTTCAGTTTAGCCCATTTGTAATAATTTATTGTTGAAATATGCGCTGCAAATTGAAATCGCGAAAAAATCGCTAAAGCCTTTTATTTTAGGGGTTCAAAGTCGACGATGTTGCAATGATACCCCCAAACAGCTCGTCCGGAGTGCTTGTGATAAGCATGACTGTAACCGTTTTCCGTTTTTACGGTAAACGATTTAGTAGCAGTAAAATAATGACTTTTGAAAAAGTACCTTATTTGGCGCTTTCGTACGAGGGGAGTTCCTTACCCAGCGGCACGAAATTTTGTCACAAATAGACCTAACTAGAGTCCTTCTTTGTGGCAGACCAAAATGAAGGTGAACCTAGTCTGCACCGTTTGGATAGGGCTGCATGGTGTCACAAATACACACAGGCGGACGGACAGGCGCCTCAAAGATAGGTAAGACGCGCTTAGCATGCTGTCGCGTGTAAAAACGATCGTCATGTGAAATCTGTCCCAGTGGCATTTTTACATTTCATACATCGTGACATACAATTAGCATATTTTGTCACGCCTTCGTATCTGAGCATGCAGTGTCGAGCACCACCTTTTGCGACCTTGGCCTTGGCAACAGTGGCGCGCTTCGTTCAAGTTCGTTGGAGCTTGTTTACATATCTGTCACGCTAACTATATAAATGGTGAAACTTTCAGTAGAATGTCTGAATTACACGATAACTTGAAGAAGCTAATGCCGCCTGATTTCAGATACAAAATAAAAGACATTGAAAGTAGTAACAATGCTTCAAGGCTACGATTCGTCTCGAGTATGCTTCCGCAGAAGTATGTGATAAGTGGATGACAGATTTCAGTCCACTGAATTTGTGCACATGGCGTGTACGCAATACATGTCCACAAGGTGATATGCTTATATGCTTTTATATGTACACATGGAAATTCTTTGGTCCTGTCTCTACTGTTATAACCAAACAGATGCTGTGTGAGGACACTCTTTGATAATTTAATTTTTTATTACTGTTATTATTTTCTCATGTATTTTTGTGTCTTGCTCATTATTTGCGGTGAATAAATGTGTAATAATGTGTAAATGCTTCCATTCGCAGTGCTAATCGTGTCCCGTGTGTGCGCACATGAGGTCTTGCAGATACCTTTACAGTCTATGTTGATACTTCATCAGTCCTTAAGGCTATCGGCCTGTGCATTTAGTCATTTGCCGTTATTTAGTTTTAACTTTCTGAGCTAGTCTTTATTGTGGAAGTGTTTGTTTTCAATGACTGTTGTTCTTATATAGTTTCATCGTGTAATATTATTGTTATCTAACTGTTGTATTTGTCTGCTTATTTCAGCCATTTAATGCATTTGTTACATCTGTGTTGAAGTCTTGCAATACTGCTAACAT